>Ga0316615_10012_pt1 | contig 134770 bp, 113 predicted proteins | sample Kosokonia_enrich_2_FD_207733 | JGI IMG/M metagenome (GOLD analysis project Ga0316615, IMG submission 207733) | Wetland soil microbial communities from Old Woman Creek delta, Ohio, United States - Kosokonia_enrich_dilutions | ecosystem: Environmental > Terrestrial > Soil > Wetlands | place: USA... | reverse complement strand
CGGCCTGAGCGCTGGTCTGGCAGAACACGAAACTGGCATCAGGCAGGCAAGGTGATGCTGAATCCAGAGCGGGAAAAACAGGCAGCCTAAATCAACCGGGGGTGCCAACTATCTTGACACTTACCGATAGCAGTTGGGCTTTAGCAGACGCTGTCTTTTCAGGCAAAGGGAAACGCGGTGGGGAAAAACTCTGGCCAGAAAAAAAAGGATACAGTTATAACAAAATAATGTCACCAACTGAATTAATGGCCAAAAGCAATAAACGTTATCATAACGAAATATTATTAATAGGGAAGCCTAACATTAGGACTTACCCGGGCATCCCTGCAACAACTCGTTTGAAAGTCAAAGAAATTGTTTATGTTTCGAAAGAAAAGGGAAATGGGGTTTCGAATTTCGATACTGCAAAATATACCTATGTAGAGCAGCTAAAGAAAGTGAATCCAGGGGTTAGGGTTACTATTATCTAAATGAGCCTGGTAGTCCCCCGGTTTTGCCGGGGGATTTGACCTATACCGCGATTGGGTGAATCTGAAATCTCCGTCAAGAGATGAGGATTCGTGATGAAAGAGTATCAGCGCTAAGCCATACAAAACCGACGTATGGCCAGCGTTGGCCGGAACAAATCTGAATCAATGGTCGGTTTGGATCGGAATATACTATTTTATCACTGTGTTCCGGAGTGATTAATCTGCTGACGCTGTAGCTTAGCAACATCTGTTAAGAAAGGGACTTTATCTGTATCCATAGGCGAACAGATTTCTTTCAGCCTGTAAACTTTTGCCCCGAAGTGCCGGCCATATTCTAAATAACTGCCGGCGGTAACCTGAAAGCAGGTTTCTGGGGGGTATAATACTTCTCCTTCGTCTAACCAGACTGAAATCTCAGCGCCGGATATACCTTCTACAATAAAAATTACTCTCTGGTCCCTTTCAAAAGGCATGGTTGAATCATATTGCCCTTGAGAGAAACTGTGGGCAACCGATCGCTTTGTGGTGGTGGACAGGAACTGCTCGACTTTAACGATAGCCTTATTTTTACTGAAAAAATCAAGTGAAGCAATGAACTGTTGTGAGGCAAGTATACCCCGATAACTCTTATTTGGTTTTTTTCGCTCCAGAAGCAGATTTTTCAGTAACGATGCGGAAAATGCTTTTGATAGCTTCCCCTGAAGCGTCATGCCGCTGACTGTACCATTGAGGCTGGATCCCCAAGAGTAAGCTGCTTCTTCACTTTGTTTTATGAATTTTTCAATAACCTGCTCCATCGTCATGGTCAACGGCTCTTTGACCATCTGCTGAACGGGATTCAGATGCCTTCTGAGTGGGGTATTATAATAGTTGCTTGATGTCACATAGGTGGCTATCAGCGCTGTATGGAGATGTTTTATTGGGCTGATTGCGCTATTTCTGGCATTGATAATTTCATTGCGTGCGATGAAATCCTCTTCCCGGAATCCTTTTGCTTTAGCTAAATTTCTTGCACTTACCTGACTTGAATCTTCACTGCCCCCAATATCCCATCCACTATGAGTGAAATTAACCGGCTTACTGATCAGTTTGGGATGGTAGTTTGCAATTAAAACCTGCAACTCCAGGGCGCGGTTTATCTGAGTCGGGGAAACTCCCGGGAGATTTGTTTTATTCATGAAGATTCCTTCTCTGTTGAATATATCCAATTTTGCTAATTATTAACGTAATATCAGTGAGGTGGTGGAAAATGATATAATTATCATAAAAATAGTAATGGTTCGTCAATTGCAGTTAAAACTCAGTATTGATAGTTAATGGAAATCATAATAATTAAATAGATCGTCACAATCAATATTATGTGTACTGAAATTTAAATCAACTAATTGTTATATAATGTCTTTTCAGGAAGTCGGTGAAATCATGCGAACCAGCACAGAAGGTGAGATGTAAATCAGATGTTGCATATCAACAAAACAAAATGCACAGACATTGATAAACCGTTTACTATTCACATACAAAGGAAGCCGAGTGAGGTAAAAATAAATACCTCTATTCATTTGCTAAATAGATCAATAAGAAATAATTGATCTCCCCCACCGAGCATTGTATTTCACGGGTTATCTTATCTGAACGGCACGCTGGCGGATTCCGACGGAAAAGCGAGGATTTGTTTTGTTACCAAAACCACCGCGAGAGCGACCCCGGCTGTTATCTCCCGTGATATCGGGATGTTTTTTTCGCTCCGGCTGCACATCTGAGCACATGAATATTACTGCCATCCAGAGTTGCCACTGACCAGTCAACGAGGCCGTGAGCGTCAAGGGATTAAAGCGATGATGATCATACGATGTTCTGCCCAGGACGTGCGCCCCGTGGTTTGGCTGGTTCAGCGGGTAATAAGGGCTGGATGAGAGCCCATGCGTCATCAGGTAGTTCATAGCGAGCTATAGTTCAATATATTTTTAAAACAGATAGTTACTATAGCTCATACCATTAAGGGACACAGCCTAGCGCTCATCCTCTTCCTGCCACTCATCCTCCAGCAGTAGCCCGGCAAAGCGATTGGGATTGCGGCTGCGCACACTTCTTCGCTGCTCTTTGTCATACCAGTAGTGTTGGATTTCCTGTAACAATCCAACAATTGTCGTATCTGCCGGAACGCGCACCGCGCGCACGCCGACCTGCAAAAGCTGGCGAAAAACCGCCTCGCCGATCGCCACGCAGTAGAGCGTCACGCAATCCTCCAGTGCGTTAATCCTGCTGGTCAGTTTTTCCTGTTGATGGCCGGGCAGTACCGAGAAATCCACCACCCGCAGCAGGGTAACGTCATCCTCTTTGACACCGTACACCACCAGCCGCGGCGTGGCACCGAAATGCTGATTGACATGGTGGTAATCCGAGCTGGCAAAGGCCACTCTCATCGACCATTCGCTGTCGCAGATGGTGCTGAATTGTCGGCTAACATGTTGCATAGTCACCTCCCGAAGATGCGGGTTCGTAAAAACGCTGGCGCAGCGGGGAGTGATAAGCGGCAAGATGATGGTGGCGATCGCGCAGCGCGTTCGCCAGCTCAAACAAGGTGTCGCGCATCCCGGCGTAACCCTGACGCACGCGGCGAAATTCGCCCAGACGGTCGAACAGGGGGAACCCAGCGCGCACCAGCGGAATGCCGAACTGCCTGGCTAAATCAGCGGCGTGAGAATTAGAGACGAGCAGCGATGCAGGTGTTTCGCACAACAGATCCTGCATATCCTCCAGATCGCCGATGATGACTTTTTCGACCGGCAGATCTTGCAGCCCTTTCTGGCTCACCGGCGCCACCACCGGGCCGGGAACCATGCCCATATCGCGGGCGAAATCGCACCAGGCGGCGAGCAAATCACCCTCGGCGGCCAGCGCGACTGGCGCGCCCTGCAACCACATATGACAATCGATCATCGCATCCTGCAACTGCCCGCGCTGGCGCTCGATCCACGCCGGAACATCGCGCCCGGAGAGGCGTTTCAGTTGATGAATAAACATATCGCACTGGCTCATGGTCATCAGGTGCGGCAGCGCGACCACTTCCGCGTGGCTGCGCTGTGCCAGCAACTGTGCGGTGCGGGAGAGGGAAACGCCAATGGCGAAAGTGCCGAGGCTCTGTCCCATCTGCTCAATCAGCCGCAGGCTGCTGCCGCCCTGGGTAATCGGCGAGAAATCCCCACTGGCCAGATGCCCGTCCAGCGACTGGGAGAGATCGGGCACAATCACCGGTTGCAGGCCAAATGCCTCGACATAACTGCGCAGCAGCTCGACGTCTCCCGGCGTCAGCAAATGGCTGAGCAGCAGGTTAACACGGCGATTGCGTACACCTGGCTGCGGTTTTTCCGGCACCCACTGTTCAACCATGCTCTCCAGCACCGCGCTGTAGCCGTTTTCCAGGCTGCCGTAAAAATCAGGCGTGTTGACGGTCAGCAGCGCCACCCCTTTATGGCGCGGAAATTCATCGCGGAACTGGCGCACCACGCGCGAAATATCGCTGCCCTGCGCCTCGGAAAGCCCGGTGCTCAGCAGAACAATCGCTTTCGGGTTGTTGCGTGAGCACAGCACATTCAGTGCGGTGAAGATGTTTTCATCGGCGCCCATAATAGTGGATGTCGGATCCATTGCCGTCGATTGCAGCGGGATCGGATCGTGAAAATGCTGGATAAAAAAGACCTTCGCGAAGGCGCTGCACCCCTGGGCGCCATGAACCAGCGGAATGCTCTGTTCAAACCCCATACTCGCCAGAATCGCGCCCAGCGGCTGGCCGCTTTTCACCGGGCTGACTGCCAGCGGTTTTTTATTACGGATAATTTCTGCCATTGTGGGCTCCTTATTGCCATGGTGCGCGGGAATGGGTTTGCGGCCAGACCGGGCTTTCCATGGTCAGGCAGAGCTGTTCGGCCAGCGTGACAATGCCGCGGTAGCCGGCAAAGGCGTGTTCGCGCTCCTGATTAATATCGAGGAACGGTAGCCGCGCTTTGTAGGCGGTATACATATTGCGTCCCCCGGCGATCATCATGTCCGCCTGATAGCGGTAAACCACGTCCAGCAGCGAGCGGGCGTTACCTTCATCAAGCATCAGCGCGTCGGCGCCCATCAATTCGCGGATGCGCTGTTTATCCTCTTCGGTGGATTTGCGCGTGCCGGTCGCCACCACTTCCATTCCCAGATCCTGGAGTGCCGAGACCACCGACCAGGATTTCACGCCGCCGGTATAAAGCAGCGCTTTGCGCCCGCGCAGGCGCTCGCGTAGCGGGGCCAGCGCCTGCTCTGTTTGTTGTTCTTCACGGACAATGAGCTGTTCAGTGCGCTGCATCAGATCGCGGTCTCCGGTCAGCGTCGCCAGTTGACGCAGGGCGTCAGAGGTAGCGCGTACGCCATAAAAACTGCCTTCAAACCACGGCGTGCCGTAGCGCTGCTCCAGCGAGCGGGCAACGTTGATCAGCGCTCTGGAGCAGACCAGCATGTTGACCTGCGCCCGGTGCAGCGTCTGGATTTCACTGAAGCGCCCGTCGCCGGAGAGGCTGCCGAGCACGCGAATACCCAGCTCATCGAGCAGCGGCTGAATGTGCCAGAACTCCCCGGCAATATTGAATTCGCCAATCAGCCCGATATCGTGGCGGTGCGCCGGAGCAAAAGGGGTATCTTCCGGCCACGGCGCCGGTTCACGCCCGCCAATCACCTTTTTCACCATCACTTCACCGGCCAGCCGGTTGCCGAGATTTTTGCTGCCGTAAAACCCGGCGACATCAACGGCAATCACCGGCACGCCGGTGGCGGTTTCTGCCGCCTGGCAGACGGCTTCGATATCGTCGCCCTCCATCGCAGGTACGCAGGTGTTATAGATAAAGACGGCGGCCGGGTGGTAGCGGTTGACGATATGGCGCACGGCATGGAACAGGCGGCGTTCACCGCGCCCCATGATCACATCTTGTTCGCTCAGATCGGTGGTAAAACCCAGACGGTTGATCGCCGGGCCGGAGCTGAAACTGCCTCGGTTATCCCATGAGCTACCGGTACAACCAATGGGACCATGCACCAGGTGGGCAACATCGGAGAGTGGCAGCAGGGTGATCTGCGCACCGTCAAAGGCGCAGCCACCCGCCGTTGCGCCGGGTTTCGGCGCACTGCAGCCGGATTTCTGTTTATGGTTGTGCTCGCAGGCTGGTTCATCGAGCAAAGCCAGGATCTCGTTCCCCTTCATCATCACCTCATCATCTGGTTGGGTTGTACCAGAAGGTGCAATTCGCGAGCCAGTAATGAGTGATTGATTTTTAAGAGAAAAAAAGTGTCGGTTTTGCAACAAAACAGACAATTGGCGCAATGTTCACGCAAAAAAAATCCCCCGAAGGGGATGGATTCAGAACACCCGTTCTTCCAGTGGGTTGGCGCGCTCAAGGCGTTTTGCCAGCCACGGAGGCAACTGCCCGTTGAGTAGCGTTTTGATGGCGTCGCATTGCGAGGTAATGGTCTGGCCGGGGGCGACTTTCATCGGATGGATATTGTGGCGGATCAGGCGGGCAGCGGCGGGGCCGCCAATGGCTTCGCAAAACAGCAGATGGCAATCGGCGAGCAGTTGCGCGCGGCTCTCGTTTGGCTCTTTGTCCTGCGGACTGGCGGCGTAACGGCGTAAATCATACAGCCAGCCGCCCTGGTCATCAAAAGCATAAATAAAAAACAGCCGCCCCTGGCCGAAATGACCGTTGATTGCCAGCCCATCCTGCGAGCAGAAGGCGACAATCAACTGCGGGCGACGTGCCGCGTGATCGAGCATGCGCAAATGGGCGGGCAGATCGCCTTTCAGGCACGCTTTTACCCGCGCCCAGCGCCCGGCGGACATTAATGCTTCCTCATGAGGAAAGCGCTGCTCCAGATGGCGTTGATCCAGCGAGGCCAGCAGTTCCGGCGTCAGAACCTCATCGCAGTCGCCGGTCAGCCACGCCATGATTTGCGCGGGTTGCAGTTCCGGCAGCGCCTGGAACAGCGCCAGCATCCGCCAGAAAAGGGTATCGTTGTCGGACATTGCTTACCTCCTTATACCAGGGCGTCGCGGGTGGCGCGCAGGCTAATGGGAAATGAGGGCCGTCCGGGTTGCAGATTGACGTAATAGCGACGACCGCCCTCAAGATAAATCGCACCGCCCCAGCGTTCCGCAGAGTTGTGCTCAACTTCCAGGATTTTCGCTTCCAGATCCTGTTTGGCGATATAACAGTAGAGATCTGCGCCGCGCTGGCGAATCGTAACGACCGGCATAGTGCCTCCCTGAGCCCCGCGCAAGGCGGGGCTGTGATGGTTAACGGATAAGATCGAAGCTGTAGTCGGTTTTGCCAAGCTTGATGGTCTCTCTGTCGACTTTCTCCAGCACCGCATTGACCAGCGTGGTGAGGATACTCATGGCCCCTTCGTAACCCCAGGTTGTCTGGCGGTGCAGATGATGACGATCGAACAGTGGGAACCCCAGACGGATCAGCGGCACTTCAAACTGCTCACCCTTCGCCAGCGTATCGCGCTGGATAAACTTGGCGTAGGAGTTGCCGATCATAAAGTCCGGCTGACGGGTGAACATCAGCGAGCGGAAATGCCACAGATCGCAATTGATAAAGACTTCGCTCTCTTTCCCGTACGGCGAGGCGTCGAGCATTTTCTTCATGGCTTTCTGCCAGCGCTTGCTGCCGTTATGGCACAGAATAACCGTCGGTTCGCAGCCCAGCTCCAGCAGGAAGCGGGTCAGCCCCATGACAAAATCCGGGTCGCCGAACAGGCCGAATTTCTTGCCGTGCAGCCAGGTGTGGGAGTCGAGCATCATGTCCACCAGCCGACCGCGTTCCAGCGCTAAGCTATCCGGGATGGCTTTGCCGGTTAACTGGCTTACTGTCATCAGCAGCTCGTCTGTTCCGGCCAGCCCCATCGGGATTTGCACCTCGGTGGCGGGCTGGTTCCAGCTTTCCTGCACCACTTTTTTGCTTTTCGCCAGTTGCCAGGGTTGCAGCAGCAGGGTATCGATAGCGTCAGGCGCTTCGCGCATCTCCTGCTGGGTCGTACCGCCAGCGTACATGTGATAATGCCCGTCTGCCGGGGTATCCAGCACTTCGGAGGGATCGGAAAGCAGGCTGCACGGTACCTCCATTTGCTCCATCATGCGTTTCAGCACGCGGAAATTGCCGAGATAGGTTTCAAACCCGCTGACCAGATTGATACGCGGTAACTTGCCCGGTTGCCCGCTGTAATCGGCGGTAAAGGTACGGGCGAAGCCTTCAAACATATTGTCCCAGCCGGTGATATGGCTGCCGATAAAGCTTGGCGTGTGCGCGTAAGGCACCGGGATCGATGCGTCGACAAAACCCTCTTTTTTGGCGTTAACAATAAACGCCTGAAGATCGTCGCCGATGACCTCCGCCATACAGGTGGTGGAGACGGCAATGATTTCCGGCTTGTAGAGGGCGCTGGCGTTCTGCAGCCCGGTATTCAGGTTGTTGTTCCCGCCGAATACCGCCGCATCTTCCGTCATTGAGTCGGAAACACAGGCAATTGGCTCTTTAAAGTGACGGTTAAAATAGGTGCGGAAATAGGCCACGCACCCCTGAGAGCCGTGAACATACGGCAGGGTATTGGCAAAGCCCAGCGCGCACAGTACCGCACCCAGCGGCTGGCAGGCTTTGGCCGGATCGATAGTCAGCGCTTCGCGTTGAAAGTTAAGCGCTTCATACTCAGCGGTAGTGGTCCATTGAAAAACCTCCTGCACGCGCGCCGGATCGTGGGCCTCTTCCAGTTGCCGTTTATCTTTAAACAGCATCTGGTACGCATCCTGTTCAAACAGCGGATGACAGTTTTGAATTTTCTCAGCACTTTGGCTCATGGTGTTCTCCTCCCGCGCCACAAATCGGTGAACAGACGGGATAGCAGGATTAAAGTCAGGCGGATTTCAGCCACGGCGCAGTCAACTGACCCCACGCGGGGTTGTTGATCGTCATATCCATATCGCGGGCGAAGATGGCAAAGCCGTCATAACCGTGATAGGGGCCGGAGTAATCCCAGGAGTGCATCTGGCGAAACGGCACGCCCATTTTCTGGAAGATGTACTTCTCTTTAATGCCGGAGCCGATCAGATCCGGCTTCAGCGCTTTGACAAAGGCTTCCAGTTCATAACTGCTGGCATCGTCGAACAACAAGGTGCCTTCTTTCAGATCCGGCAGGGTGCGGTCGTAGTCATCGTTATGGGCGAATTCATAACCCGCCGCGATAATTTCCATCCCCAGATCTTCATAAGCGCCAATCACATGGCGAGGACGTAAGCCCCCCATATAAAGCAGCACTTTGCGACCTTCCAGACGCGGACGGTATTTGGCGATGATGGCGTCGTTCTGCGCCTGATATTTGGCGATCACTGCTTCGGCGTTGGTGCGAATGGTGTCATCAAACATATCGGCGATTTTGCGCAACGACTCGGCGACTTTGGTCGGGCCGAAGAAGTTGTACTCCATCCAGGGAATACCGTGTTTCTCCTCCATATGGCGGGAGATGTAGTTCATCGAGCGGTAGCAGTGCACAAGATTGAGTTTGACGAACGGCGTGTTCTCCATCTCAACCAGCGTGCCGTCGCCGGACCACTGCGCCACCACGCGCAGACCCATCTCTTCGAGCAAAATACGTGAAGCCCAGGCATCGCCGCCGATGTTGTAATCGCCAATGATCGCCACGTCATAAGGGCCGGCCTCAAACGACTTACCTTCGCGGTTATCCAGCACCCAGTCGCGGATCACATCGTTGGCAATGTGGTGACCGAGTGACTGGGAAACACCGCGAAAGCCTTCGCAGCGCACCGGAATGACCGGTTTATTGATGGCTTTGCGGCTGGCGTTGGCGACGGCTTCAATGTCGTCGCCAATCAGGCCGACCGGGCATTCGGACTGAATGGAGATCCCCTTGGTTAGCGGGAACAGCGTCTCCATCTCTTCAATCAGTTTGGTCAGCTTTTTATCGCCGCCAAACACGATATCGCGCTCCTGAAAATCGGAGGTGAAGTTGAGCGTACCGAAGCTATCAACACCGCTGACGCCGGTGTAGTAGTTACGCCGCCCGGCGCGGGAGTACTGACCGCAGCCGATCGGGCCGTGGGATATATGGGCCATATCTTTGATCGGCCCGAATACCACCCCTTTAGAACCGGCGTAAGAGCAACCACGCACGGTCATCACACCGGGCTGCGACTTACGGTTAGAGATGATGCATTTCCCGACGCTTTCCATCTCCGGGTCGCTCACCATCATGTGCTTTCTGCGTTCTTTGCGCGTTTTTTCCGGAAAGATCTCCAGCACTTCCTGGATGATCTCCAGATTACTTTCGCCTGTTGCATTGCTCATAGTCGTCTTCCTGTTGGCGGGCGTGCATCAAACCGCGTTTTCTTCTGCGGCGGTTTTACCGATAATGCTGGTGTCTTCCACATCCATAATGCCGAATTCCATCAACAGCGCTTCCAGTTCATCCATGGTGATGGGCGTTGGCACGACCATTTTGGTGTTGTTGACGATCTTGTTTGCCAGCGTGCGGTATTCGTTGGCCTGGTTGCATTTGGGATCGTACTCAATCACCGTCATACGGCGGATTTCAGCGCGCTGTACAATGTTGTCGCGCGGAACGAAGTGAATCATCTGGGTGCCGAGTTTTTCCGCCAGCGCGATGATCAGCTCATCTTCGCGGTCGGTCTGACGGGAGTTACAGATCAGCCCGCCAAGGCGCACTTTGCCGGATTTGGCGTATTTCACGATGCCTTTAGAGATGTTGTTGGCGGCGTACATCGCCATCATTTCGCCGGAGCAGACGATGTAGATCTCCTGCGCTTTGTTTTCGCGAATCGGCATGGCGAAACCCCCGCACACCACGTCGCCCAGCACGTCGTAAAAGACGAAATCGAGGTCGGGAACATAGGCGCCTTCTTCTTCAAGGAAGTTGATGGCGGTAATCACCCCTCGACCGGCACAGCCAACACCTGGCTCCGGGCCGCCAGATTCTGCGCAGCGCACGTCGCCGTAACCGATTTGCAGCACATCTTCCAGTTCCAGGTCTTCCACGGAGCCGACTTCAGCTGCCATCTCCATAATGGTGTTCTGCGCTTTCGCATGCAGGATCAGACGGGTGGAGTCTGCTTTCGGGTCGCAGCCGACGATCATCACTTTCTTGCCCATCTCCGCCAGCGCGGCGACCAGGTTTTGCGTGGTGGTGGATTTACCGATACCACCTTTGCCGTAAATGGCGCATTGACGCATGGTCATGGTGTTTCTCCTGTTGGTTGTGTGAATTGCTTTGCCACACTCTGTTGTGCAGGGAACATACCAGCCGCGCCATTTTATTTAATTTATTGATTTTAAAAGAGTTTAAATTTTGTCTGCTGCCAAAGGAGGGACAAAGAGTAAACAATCACCTTACCAATTGTTTGAAACAGAACAATTTCACACATCGTTTCTGTACCTCGGGGAACAACCCTCGGTGTGCGACACTTTGTCGGCAGTTCAACAGGATGTCGCGTTCGCTGTCTTGTTTCATGCAACCATTTTGTGATAGTTGTCTTTAATGCTTTGTTTATAAAGGGATAAATGAGCTGGCACAGGCTGTGCAACGGCTGTAGGGAGATGACCTCTTACAGTCGAGGAATGAGCAATGTCCGGAAAGATGAAAACAATGGATGGCAACGCGGCAGCGGCATGGATTTCGTATGCCTTTACTGATGTCGCCGCGATTTACCCCATTACCCCCTCAACGCCGATGGCGGAAAACGTCGATCAGTGGGCGGCTGATGGCAAGAAAAACCTGTTTGGCCAGCCGGTGCGTTTAATGGAGATGCAGTCGGAAGCGGGCGCGGCTGGTGCCGTACACGGTGCGTTGCAGGCCGGGGCGCTGACCACCACCTACACCGCCTCGCAGGGGCTGCTGTTAATGATCCCCAATCTGTACAAAATCGCCGGTGAGCTGCTGCCCGGCGTGTTTCACGTCAGCGCTCGTGCGCTGGCAACCAACTCGCTGAACATTTTTGGCGATCATCAGGATGTGATGGCGGTTCGCCAAAGCGGCTGCGCGATGCTGGCGGAGAGCAACGTTCAACAGGTGATGGATCTCTCGGCGGTCGCGCACCTCTCCGCCATTAAAGGCCGTGTACCTTTTATTAACTTCTTTGATGGTTTTCGTACTTCCCACGAAATCCAGAAAATTGAAGTGCTGGAGTATGACGATCTGGCGCCGTTGCTGGATACCGAGGCACTGAACCGCTTTCGGCGTAACGCTCTGAACCCGGATCATCCGGTGATCCGCGGCACTGCGCAAAACCCCGATATCTATTTTCAGGAGCGGGAAGCCGCCAACCGTTACTACGATGCGCTGCCGGAGATCGTCGAAAACTATATGGCGGAAATCTATCGCCTGACAGGTCGCGAATACCACCTGTTTGATTACTACGGCGCAGAAGATGCTGATCAGATTATTGTGGCAATGGGTTCGGTATGCGACACCATTTCCGAAGTGGTGGACGCGCTGATCGACAGTGGTGAAAAAGTTGGTCTGGTGACAGTGCATCTGTTCCGGCCTTTTTCACTGTCGCACTTCTTTGCCAAAATCCCTAAAAGCGTCAAACGCATTGCGGTGCTCGATCGCACCAAAGAGCCGGGCGCGCAGGCGGAACCACTGTGCCTGGATGTAAAAAACGCGTTTTATCACCAGCATGACGCACCGCTGATTGTCGGCGGTCGCTATGCACTGGGCGGTAAAGATGTGCTGCCGGGACATATTGTCTCGGTGTTTGAGAACCTGAAAAAACCGCTGCCGAAAGATGGTTTCACGGTGGGGATCTTCGACGACGTCACGCACACGTCGTTGCCAGTGCCTTCTCATGATGTCCACGTTTCACGCGAGGGGATCACCGCCTGTAAATTCTGGGGGTTGGGTTCCGACGGTACGGTCAGCGCCAACAAGAGCGCGATCAAGATTATCGGTGATAAAACGCCGATGTATGCGCAGGCCTACTTTGCCTACGATTCGAAAAAATCGGGCGGCATTACCGTTTCGCACCTGCGTTTTGGCGAACGGCCCATTACCTCGCCGTACCTGATCCACCGCGCGGATTTTATCGCCTGCTCGCAGCAATCCTATGTCGATAAGTACGATCTGCTGGAGGGGCTGAACCCCGGAGGCACATTCCTACTGAACTGTATCTGGTTTGGTGAGGAGCTGGAATCGCGGCTGCCAAACAGTATGAAGCGTTATATTGCCCGCGAAGGGATCCGTTTTTACACCCTCAATGCGGTGGATATCGCCCGCAAGCTGGGGCTGGGCGGGCGCTTTAACATGCTGATGCAGGCAGCATTCTTCAAACTGGCGGGGATTATTGATCCGCAAGCGGCGTCCGGTTATCTGAAGCAGGCGGTCGAGAAATCCTACGGCAGCAAAGGGCAAAAAGTGGTGGATATGAACAATGCCGCCATTGATCTGGGGATGGAAGCCATCCAGGAAGTGATGGTGCCGGAACGCTGGGCGACGCTGGAAGATGACGCAGTGGAAGAGACGCGGATGATGCCGGATTTTATCCGCGACATTCTGGAACCGATGAACCGACAGAACGGCGACAAACTGCCGGTCAGCGCCTTTGTCGGTATGGAGGACGGGACATTCCCGACGGGAACTGCGGCGTGGGAGAAACGTGGCATTGCTTTGCAGGTGCCGGTGTGGAACCCCGAAGGCTGTACCCAGTGCAATCAGTGCGCCTTTATCTGCCCACATGCCGCCGTTCGCCCGGCGCTGCTGAACCAGCAAGAGCGCGATGCTGCGCCGGTAGCGTTGTTGAGTAAAGTGGCGCAGGGGGCGAAGGAGTACGACTATCATCTGGCCATTTCACCGCTCGATTGTTCCGGCTGCGGCAACTGCGCCGATATCTGCCCGGCGAAGGGCAAAGCCCTTACGATGCAGCCGCTGGAGAGCCAGTTAGCGATGCAACCGGTGTGGGATTATGCACTGGCGCTGTCGCCAAAAAGCAATCCGTTCAACAAAACTACGGTCAAAGGCAGCCAGTTTGAAACTCCGCTGCTGGAGTTTTCCGGTGCTTGCGCAGGCTGCGGCGAAACCCCGTATGCGCGGCTGGTGACGCAGTTGTTTGGCGATCGCATGATGATCGCCAACGCCACGGGTTGTTCATCGATCTGGGGGGCCAGCGCGCCGTCAATTCCCTGGACCACCAACCATAAAGGGCAAGGCCCGGCGTGGGCCAACTCGTTGTTTGAGGATAACGCCGAGTTTGGTCTGGGGATGATGCTCGGCGGGCGCGCGGTGCGTGAACAGCTCGCCAGTGATGCGATGGACGCGCTGGCCGCGCCGCACTGTGAGGCGTTACAGCAGGCGTTGCGACAGTGGCTGGAGAGTAAAGATCGCGGTGACGGCACGCGCGAGCGCGGCGAGCAACTGAGTGCGCTGCTGGCGCAGGAGAAGGGCGACGATCCGCTGCTGAACCGCATGTACCAGAACCGAGACTATTTCGCTAAACGTTCGCAGTGGATTTTTGGCGGCGATGGTTGGGCGTATGACATCGGTTTTGGCGGCCTCGATCATGTGCTGGCCTCCGGGGAGGATGTGAATATCCTGGTATTTGATACAGAAGTGTACTCCAACACCGGCGGGCAGTCGTCGAAATCGACGCCGGTCGCGGCGATTGCCAAGTTTGCCGCCGAAGGCAAACGGACGCGCAAGAAGGATCTCGGCATGATGGCGGTGAGCTACGGCAATGTGTATGTCGCGCAGGTGGCGATGGGCGCGGATAAAGCCCAGACGCTGCGGGCCATTGCCGAAGCGGAGGCGTGGCCTGGCCCGTCACTGGTCATCGCTTACGCGGCCTGTATCAACCACGGCCTGAAAGCCGGGATGGGATGCAGTATGCGCGAAGCAAAACGCGCGGTGGATTCCGGTTACTGGCATCTGTGGCGCTATAACCCACAACTGATGGCGAAGGGCAAGAATCCTTTTATTCTCGACTCCGACGAGCCGGAGGAGAGCTTCCGCGACTTCCTGATGGGCGAGGTGCGTTACGCCTCGCTGGGCCGCACCGCGCCGGAGCTGGCGGATCAACTCTTCGAGCAAACCGAGCAGGACGCGAAGCTGCGTTTCGCGCAGTATCAGCGAATGGCGGGGGAGTAAACGGTAGGTTCTCCCCGGTAATGTTGCGTTTACCGGGGATTGAGATAACGGAGAGACGCCATGCGTATTCGCGCATGGCGTTATTTTTTGCGCTGTTAATTCTGGTATATCGTGCATCACGACGAGAATATTAAACCGAATAAACCGCTGCTATTCTTTGGTCGACAATATTTTCATTGGCTTCTAAGATCCTATCCCATTAGGCTCTAAGGAACATACTATGAAGTGTGCATTGGTTTATGACTTTGATGGCACTTTGGCTGACGGAGATTGTGCGCAACACGGCCTTATGCCTGCTTTGGGAATCAATAATGTTGGCGCATTCTGGCAGGAGGTAAAGCAGCGCGCAGCAGAAAATGATGGAGATGAAATTCTTTCTTATCTTGGGCTATTGGTTGAAAAAGCGGCCCGGACAAATCCAGATGAACTAAGCATTCATAATCTGAAAAAACATGGTAAATCCATTCCGCTATACCCTGGGGTTGCTGACTGGTTTGACCGGATTAACAAGTATGCGGCTGACAATGGGCTGGAGCTTTACCATTACATTATCTCCAGCGGGCTTGATGCGATGATTCGCGGGACGGAGATTGGTGACAAGTTTCGCATGATTTTCGCCTGTAAATATCACTATTCCGCAGATGGCACTTCAGCGACCTGGCCCGCTCAGGCAATTAATTACACGACAAAAACACAGTTTCTTTTTCGAATAAACAAAGGGATTGATAACTCCTGGGATAATGAAGCGGTAAACAGATTTATCGAGCCTGAACTGCGAGAGATACCGTTTCAGCGAATGATTTATTTTGGCGATGGCGATACGGATATTCCGTCCATGAAAATGGTGCGCTATCAGGGCGGTGTCTCACTTGCCGTTTTTGATCAGGACAAATGGAAGACAGCAAAAACGCAGGGAAAAGTTGAAAAATTGATAGCAGAGGAACGCGCCAATTATGTCGTACCTGCCATTTATGAGGACGGTAGTCAGTTAGATGTCACGGTGAAAGGGCTACTGCAATTGTTTAAGCGTAAGTACGCCAACAAAGCGCTGCTGAGTAAATAATCAAGATCGGTGCGACATCGTAAGGGAATATTTATCCAGGTGGGTGCAAAGCTACTGCCTGATAAACGTAGCGCCATCAGGCAGGATGATGATCCACTCATCGGCACGGCTCACATGCACCTGCGGTACGTTGTTGCGGATAAAGCTGCCGCCGAGCGCGCGTTCAAGCTGGGCAGCGAGTTGTAGCAACTGACCATCGTTGGCCTGGCGGGTTTGAAAATGCATGCCCAGCGGAATACCGGACTGCTGCCAGGCGAGCGGGATCGAGATCCCGGCTGTGCCGGTCAGGCTGGCGAGCGGGGTGTAAGAGAAGATATCCCACAGATTGTAGAACCAGTCCATGACATCCGGGTTATCGCTCAGCGTCAGGTATTTTTTCTCGCCCATCAGCGGCGTCGGTTTAGAGAACGTCGGCGTCAGGATCATGTCCCACTGCTGGAAAAAACGCCCCAGATCGCGCGATACGGTGTTAAAGGCATCCTGCATTTTCCAGCGTTCGCTGTAGAACATATCAATGCCTTTCTGCCAGAGACGAATGTTGATCGGCTCCACCAGCGCCTCCGGCGGCGAACTCAGCCCTTTTTTCTCCAGCAGGCACTGAATAAACTGCGCAAAATTACTGATATAGCAGGTTGTTTGCGCCTCAAATGCCTGCGCGAAATCAACCTGCGGTGTCTCCCATTCAACATGGTGGCCCAGCTCTTCCAGCAAACGTACGGTGCGCTCCAGCTCGCTGACAAAATGCGCATCGGAACAGTACCAGTCCGCCAGGAGAGTGTACTGGTGATTTTTATTATAAAAAGGCTTCCCATACAGCGTTGTGGCTTGTGTTAAAATTCGTCAATTAAACAGGGAGTGTAAAGTATGAGCAAACGAAGCGCAGGTGAATCAACCGGAAGGGATCACTATAAGGTCACCTATTCGCAGTCCATGGTTGATCCGACCAGAACCATGAAAATGGGTAAATTTATTACCTGGTGAATTAAACGAGGACGTTCATATTTTGAGCGCCAGAGTATTGTACTGGCCATGATGATGTCGCTGGCCAGAAAGTTCGAAGGACTCCAGTCATCGTTTCCTGTCAGTCTGGCGACAGACAGTGGTTTCAGTGGCGAAGACCTGGTGTCAGATTTGCTGGGATTCTACCGGGTCGTCTCAGTCCAGAATCCGTTTGGTATGCTGCGTCCGGTCAGCAAAGACGAGGCGCTTAAACGCTGGGATTATTACGGCAAAATCGGCGCATTGAAAAATGAAACGTTCCGGCCGTTGCTGTTTCCGGATCCTGAACGATTCCCTAACCCCAGGCCGCGTAAGGGCGAATTGCCCAATTTTATGAAAACAGTCAGACCCTGGAGTGACTTTCGCTCAGGTATCGTCAGTATTTCCAGCGCCAACGGATCATATCTCGATAAAGCAAAAGGCGGAGCATTACCCTATGAGTAGGTCATTAAAATTACTCACAATGGTTATTGTCCTGATTGCAGCTGCGCTGATCTGGTCCTGGCCTTATATTACAATGGAGTTTGCGGGCAGTGCACACTATACCGAGCAGGATTCACGGGAATATGAATTTTATACTCCGGATATCCTAAAAAAATGCCACGTATTTCTCCCCGATATGATTTTGATTTTGCGAATATTACTGGCCCAGCCTCTCATGTCTATGCGATCAGATACTATGATCCCGATGATGCAGGAAAAATTGACTCCTATCTGAGTTCACTGGGTTACCAAAAACAGAAGGACTGCCATATTGAAGCGGTATGCTGGCGCGGTACCGATCCCCAGGAAACCGTAACTGTAAGTATCCTGGAAAAGCCTAAAACATTATTAGTCTCAGTTATCTACAACTTCTGACAGAAACGGCTTACGTGATTATTTTGATTTGCAGTTAATTTGAGCCGAAATTTGCGCTGATTGCGAGTCGGAGGGATTTCGATTGCGAGCCGCTACAACTAAACGTCTGTTGGCAGGCGCTGGCGGAAAGTGAGTCGAGATGGTTGCGGATGTGGAACCTGCGGTGGCTGTAGGCGCCGGTAATCGGGATCAGATTCGAGGCATTGACCGGCGCGCAGGGGGGCAGCAGGATGGTTTCGGCGCACAGCGTGGTTAAAGGTTCTCCAAACGCGCGGTAGCGTAATGCTGTATTATTCATCTCTTCATTCAATGTATCGCTTCGCATAGCCAGGGATTATATCTATGTTGTTCTCACCGAAATCAATCTGTTCTCTGTTGCTGGTTTTTCTGCCGTCGATGCATGCCACTGCCATGGACTCTGCCCGGCTGGCCGATGCTGTACGTTTACAGGAGCAGCAGCTTGGCGCGCGCATCGGCGTGGCCGTGGTGGATACCGCCAGCGGTAAAACGGCGAGCTATCGTGGGGACGAGCGTTTTCCGCTCAACAGTACCCACAAAGCGCTGCTGTGCGGTGCATTACTCAGCCAGGTGGATAAAGGCGAGCTGGCGCTGACGGAAACCACGCAATTCCCGCGTTCGGCGCTAGTGGCATACTCGCCGGTGACGGAGAAGTTTGTCGCCCCGGCGCGCATCAACTGGCAGCAACTGTGCAGCGCGGCGGTCAGCTACAGCGACAACACGGCGGCGAATCTGCTGGCGCAAAAGCTCGGCGGCCCAGCGGATATCACCCGTTATCTGCAAACATTAGGTGACAGTGTCACACGTCTGGACCGTTTTGAACCAGAATTGAACAGTGCGATACCTGGTGATTTACGCGATACCACCACGCCGCTGGCTGTCAGCCGTACGCTGCAAAAACTGACGTTGGGAACGGCGTTGAAGCCCGGTTCGCGCGCGCAGTTAATCCAGTGGATGCGCGAGGATAAGGTAGCCGATACGTTATTGCGCTCGACGCTGCCCGCCGGGTGGTCCATTGCCGATAAAACCGGCGCCGGGGATTTTGGTTCGCGTTCAATTATCAGCGTGGTGTGGCCGAAAAATAGTACTCCTCGTATCGTAGTTATTTATATAACGAATACAAAAGCGACGTTAAAGCAGAGTAATGCGGCCATTGCCAGCCTCGGAAACGAGATATTTTCCGCGATCAAATAACCCGCCGACAGCGGAATAAATAGCCGCTGTCCTTTTTAAGCTAAATTCCCGCTTGCCCCGAAAAAATCGCAAAAATAACCATAAATGGATAATGGTTAAGTGGTGAGAATATCCTTATAATCTCCGTCCCTTTTCATGTCTTAAGTTTAAGCTGGAGGACACATGGAGCTCAACCGGAGGCAGTTCTTTCGGATCTGCGCGGGCGGTATGGCAGGCACGACTGTCGCATCTCTCGGATTCTTATCATCTTTTTCCGTTCATGCGGAAACACGTCAATATAAACTCTTAAAAGCAAAAGAGACGCGAAATAACTGCACCTACTGCTCAGTCGGTTGTGGAATGCTGATGTATAGCCTCGGCGACAATGCGAAAAACGTTCACCAGAGTATTTATCATATTGAAGGCGATCCGGATCACCCGGTCAGCCGCGGCTCACTGTGCCCAAAAGGTGCAGGAGTGCTGGATTATATTCACAGCGAAACACGTTTACGTTACCCGGAATATCGCGCGCCGGGATCAGATAAGTGGCAGCGCATTTCCTGGGATGACGCTATCGAGCGTATTGCGCGATTAATGAAAAAAGATCGCGACGCCAATTTTATTGAAAAAAACGCGCAGGGGCTGACGGTCAATCGCTGGACCACGACAGCCATGCTGTGCTCTTCGGCGGCCAGCAATGAAACCGGCATTCTCGACGGTAAATTCACCCGCTCGCTGGGGATGGTGGCAATTGATTGCCAGGCACGCTTGTGCCACGGCCCGACCGTCTCGGCGTTGGCGCCGACTTTTGGTCGCGGTGCGATGACCAACAACTGGGTGGACATTAAAAACGCCAACGTGGTGCTGATCATGGGCGGGAATGCCGCCGAAGCGCACCCGGTTGGTTTTAAATGGGTGGTGGAAGCGCAAACCAAAAATGACGCCACCGTCTTGGTGGTCGATCCACGTTTTAACCGCAGCGCGGTAGTGGCGGACTTTTATGCGCCGATCCGCGCCGGTTCCGATGCCGCGTTTCTGCTTGGCGTAATCCGCTACTTGCTTGAACACGATCAGGTTCAGCACGAGTATGTGCGGCACTACACCAACGCCGGGCTGATTATTCGTGAGGATTATGCCTTTAACGACGGTCTGTTCAGCGGCTATGACGCCAGCAAACGCCAGTACGACAAATCAAGCTGGTTCTATCAACTCGATGCCCAGGGCAATGCACTGCGTGATGATACCTTCAGCCACCCGCACTGCGTGTGGAATCTGCTGAAAGCCCACGTTGATCGCTACACGCCGGAAATGGTCAGCCGCCTGTGCGGCACCACAGTGGAGGATTTCACCCATATTTGCGGCGTTCTTGCCAGTACCAGCAAACCGGATCGCACGGCCACCATTCTCTATGCGCTGGGCTGGACGCACCATACCGCCGGGGCGCAGATTATTCGCGCCGCCGCAATGCTGCAACTGCTGCTTGGCAACATCGGTATGGCGGGCGGCGGGGTGAATGCCTTGCGCGGTCACTCCAACATTCAGGGCTATACCGATCTTGGCCTGCTGTCGACCAATCTGCCGGGATATATGCCGCTGCCGTCGGAAAAACAGCCGGATTACCAGACCTATATTTCGCAAATCACGCCGCCGTCACTGGGCGTGAATGAAGTCAACTACTGGCAGAACACACCGAAGTTTTTCGTCAGTATGATGAAAAGTTTCTGGGGCGAGCATGCCACGGCAGACAACAACTGGGGCTACGATTGGTTGCCGAAGTGGGACCGTCTGTACGATGTGATGAGCCAGGCCGAGATGATGCAGGAAGGCAAAATCAACGGTTACATTGTGCAAGGGTTCAACCCACTGGCCGCCTTCCCGGATAAAAACAAATCCTCACGCGCGCTGGCAAAACTGAAATACATGGTGGTTATCGATCCGCTGGCGACCGAATCCTCCACCTTCTGGCAGAACCACGGCGAGATGAACGACGTTAACCCGGCTGATATTCAGACCGAAGTGTTCCGTCTGCCGTCCTCCTGCTTTGCCGAAGAGGATGGTTCGATTGCCAACTCCAGCCGCTGGTTGCAGTGGCACTGGGCCGCGGCCGAACCGCCGGGCGAAGCGCTGCACGATGCCAAAATCCTCGGACGGCTGTTTATGCGCCTGCGCGAGTTGTACCAGCAGGAGGGCGGAGCAAACCCCGCGCCGCTGCTGAATGTCAGTTGGGATTATGCCGACCCGTACGATCCACAACCGGAAGAGATTGCCCGCGAAGCCAACGGCAAAGCGCTGCGCGATCTGTACGACGACAACGGTGTGCTGATCGCCAAAAAAGGGGAACAGTTAAGCAGCTTTGCCCAGTTACGCGCGGACGGCTCCACCAGCAGCTACTGCTGGGTCTACTGCGGTAGCTGGACGGCAAAAGGCAATCAGATGGCGAACCGCGATAACAGCGATCCATACGGTCTGGGTTGTACGCCGGGCTGGGCGTGGTCGTGGCCTGCCAACCGTCGTATTCTCTACAACCGTGCTTCCGCCGATCCGTCCGGGAAACCGTGGGATGCCAAACGTGCACTGCTGCACTGGGACGGCCAGCGCTGGACGGGAATGGACGTGGCTGACTATAGCCAGGCCGCGCCGGGCAGCAATGTCGGGCCATTTATCATGAACCCGGAAGGCGTGGGGCGTCTCTTCTCGCTCGACAAGATGAACGACGGCCCGTTCCCGGAACATTACGAACCGATTGAGTCGCCGATTGGCACCAACCCGCTGCACCCGGCGGTGGTTTCCAGCCCGGTGGTGCGCATCTTTGAAGCCGATAAAGCCAATATGGGCAAAGCCGATGCCTTCCCGTATGTCGCCACGACGTATTCGATCACCGAGCTGTTCCGTCACTGGACAAAACACGCGCGGCTGAACGCCATTGCCCAGCCGGATCAGTTTATTGAGATCGGTGAAGCGCTGGCGCAGGAGAAGGGGATTGTGGCCGGTGATGTGGTGAAAGTCAGTTCCAGACGCGGCTACATCAAAGCCAAAGCGGTGGTCACCAAGCGCTTGCAGACGCTGACCATCGACGGCAAGCGCATCAATACCGTGGGCATTCCGTGTCACTGGGGTTTTGAAGGGGCAACGCGCAAAGGCTTCCTCGCCAATACGCTGACGCCGTCGGTCGGTGATGCCAACTCGCAAACGCCGGAATACAAGGCGTTTTTAGTCAACATTGAGAAGGCGTAAGGAAGCGAAGCGATGTCCATGCAATCACAAGACATTATCAAACGTTCAGCCACCAATGGCTTTACGCCACCGCCGCAGGCGCGGGATTTCCGCGCGGAAGTGGCAAAACTGATCGACGTCTCCACCTGCATCGGCTGTAAAGGCTGCCAGGTGGCCTGCTCTGAGTGGAACGATATTCGCGACGATGTGGGTTACTGCGCCGGGGTTTACGACAATCCGCTTGATTTAAGCGCGAAATCCTGGACAGTAATGCGTTTTAGCGAAACCACGCAGAACGGCAAGCTGGAGTGGCTGATCCGCAAGGATGGCTGCATGCACTGCGCCGATCCTGGTTGCCTGAAAGCCTGCCCGTCGGCGGGGGCGATTATTCAGTACGCTAACGGCATCGTCGATTTTCAGTCTGAGCACTGTATCGGCTGCGGTTACTGCATTGCCGGTTGTCCGTTCAACGTGCCGCGTCTCAACCCGCAGGATAACCGGGTTTACAAATGCACGCTCTGCGTCGATCGCGTCAGCGTAGGCCAGGAGCCTGCCTGCGTGAAAACCTGTCCGACCGGGGCGATTCACTTTGGCACCAAATCTGAAATGCTGGAACTGGGCGAGGCGCGCGTGGCGCAACTGCAAAAACGCGGCTACCCCCAGGCGGGCATCTACAATCCGCAGGGCGTCGGCGGTACGCATGTGATGTATGTGTTGCAACATGCTGACCAGCCGGAGCTGTATCACCATTTGCCCAGCGAACCGAAGATCGATGTTCCGGTAAATTTATGGCAGGGCATCCTCAAGCCGCTCTCCGCCGCCGGGTTTATCGCCACCTTTGCCGGTCTGCTGTTCCATTACATTGGTATCGGGCCGAACAAAGAGACGGATGACGAGGAGAATGATGATGAGTAAGATCCTGCGCACCAAATTTGTCGATCGGGCGTGTCACTGGACGGTGGTTATCTGCTTTTCCCTCGTGGCGGTTTCCGGTGTTGCGCTGTTCTTTCCGTCGCTGCAATGGCTGACACAAACCTTTGGCACGCCGCAGATGGGGCGCATCCTGCACCCGTTCTTTGGCGTGTTTATCTTCCTGATCCTGATGGTGATGTTCGCGCGTTTTGTGCATCACAACATTCCTGATAAACAGGATCTGCCGTGGATCAAAGGGATCGTGGAGGTGCTGAAGGGCAACGAGCATAAAGTGGCGGATGTCGGCAAATACAACGCCGGGCAGAAGATGATGTTCTGGACCATCATGAGCATGATTACGCTCCTGCTGGCAACCGGCATTGTCATCTGGCGGCCGTGGTTTGCCCACTATTTTCCGATCCCGCTGATCCGCTGGTGTTTGCTGATCCACGCCAGCTCGGCCGTGGTGCTGATCCTTGCCATTCTGGTGCATATCTATATGGCGTTCTGGGTGAAAGGGTCGATCACCGGCATGATTGAAGGCAAAGTGAGCCGTCGCTGGGCGAAGAAACATCACCCGCGCTGGTATCGCGAAGTGGAGGCCGCTGAGAAAAAACAGCAGCCATAATCCCGCCTGGCCGGAGGCAATCCGTTCTCCGGCCACACTCTCTCTGGCCGCCGCTCCGCTGGCTTTTCCGAATATCGTCTATGATTGTTTCTCGTGACATCGTGGAGAGGAGAAGGTATGGAGTCGACATCTTAATCAGCGTATTCGCAGGCCACAGCGTGACCGGCCAAAGAGTGGCGGCAAAGCGCCAGGAAAAGCCCAGTCCGATAATACCGAGCACAATGCCAAAATAACCAGCAGGAAGGTTGAGGTGTGAATTTTTCATCACCAGTCTCCTGAATATACACAGAATAAATTTCGGGATATCATATATGATATTTTAAATGAATGTTTTATTTATTTACCGGGTTCAGTGGGTTAAATACGTCCGCTGAGTGGTCATATTGTAATCTCTTATTCTTCGACTATTGTTATAGAGTAAATGATAGGTTGTGTTTTTCTGTTATTTACAACGTTCTCATAAACGATATGGAGAATTCGGTGATGAACAAAAAAAGTTTAGTGATTATTAGTATGTTAACGTTATTGGCCAGTAATGCCTGGGCCGCGAAACAGATGGAAAAGTCAGACTTTGATAAAGTCTCTTTGCAATATGAAAAAATCGGTACGATATCGACAGAAAACGAGATGGCGCCGATGGATGCCCGTCATGAGCTGAGTAAACTGGCCGACGAGAAGGGCGGCGATGTTTATGTGATCACTTCAGCTCAGTCCAAGGAAAAAATCCATGCCACCGCCGATGTGTACAAGAAAAAATAAATGCATGATACAGCCCCCGGTATGCCGGGGGTTTTCGCGTCATCGTGGCTTTTGCTTGTTTGTTAATTTTTATATCGCTCATAACTTCCTTGATTTCAGGAATCTTTTAGAAAAGCCTTAGAGGCCATCAAGAGTAAGGAAGTTCCGGGATACATTGTTCCTGTTAACTTTTATAAAACACGGTACAGTGATTCTTATAAGAATATTCACAATGATTTTTTATTGGGGCTACTGGAAATATTATTCTGATGCGTTTGACTGGAATGAAGGCGCTTATAGACCGCTGGCAGAAAAAGTTTATCAAGAAAATTTTTTTAAGAAACGGACGCACAGATACTCAGCCTAATGATTTGTTTGATTCTTTTAACCAGCACTATCCGCACAAATTTGACGATATTGCCCAATTGACGCGCCTTGCCTGCCTGGTGGTGCGTGAGGAAGCGGAAGCCTGTGGCCTAAAAACAGCGTCTTTGCTTCGCTTTTTTTCATTTTTTTAAGCAATATTTTTACCGCTCATCCGTCTACTTCATCGCAAGCAGTTATTCACTAATCTGATGGAGTAATAAAATAATGAGAGACTTTGATATGCATGGGCACATGCGTGGACACGGTTTTGGACGCCATCGCATGATGAAACATGTGATTCTCGGTGTCGCGCTGGTGGCCATCCTGGGGCTGCTGGTGATGTCGCTGTGGAATGCGCTGTTGCCTGCCATTCTCGGCGTAAAAAGCATTGGCTTCTGGCAGGCGTTGGGCGTGCTGGTGCTGTGCCGCATTTTGTTCGGCGGCCTGGGTTTTCGACCGGGGATGTTTGGCATGGCGCGGGCGCATCGCCGCATGCATGATCGCTGGATGCAGATGACGCCGGAACAGCGTGAAGAGTTTATTCGCCATCGTCGCGACGGCTTTGGTCGTCACGGGCATCGCGACCATTGCGGCTGGCGCGGACATCGCGATGAGCAGGCAGAAGATCGCACTCAGCCTGACAATAATCGCCCAAAAACACCGGACGCAGAGTGAACACAATGAGAGGCGGTGTGGCGGGGGAATCACTGCTAATGGCAGCGCTTAATGCCTGCCGATCGCGGCTGAAAGCCTTTATCCGTGGTCGCACTGCGGTTCGGGACGATGCAGACGACATCCTGCAGGAAGTGACATATCAACTGATGCAGGTGGAGCAGCCGGTGGAGAATGTCGCGGCATGGTTGTTTCGCGCAGCGCGCAATGAAATGACTGATCGGGCGCGCAAAAAACGGGAACTACCGTTATCCGGCTTTTTCACTGACGACGAGGGAGATGTCGCCGAAGATGAGCTGGCGGAAACGCTGTTCGGTGTGCCGCAAACCCCGGAAGAGGAATACCTGAAAATGCTGCTGTGGGAAGAGCTGGAGCAGGCGCTGGCTGAGCTGCCGCCAGCACAGCGTGAGGTATTCGAGAAAACGGAGCTGTACGGCTACAGCTATAAAGAACTGGCGGAGGAGTGCGGCGCCAGCCAGCAGGCGTTACTTTCCCGCAAACACAAAGCCGTACTGTATCTACGCTCGCGATTGCGCAGCGTTTACGAGGCGCTGACGGAAGAGCCATGAAGCCCAGAGCAATGTTTTCTTTGATTAAAGCCAGCCAGCAACGCCTCTTCGTACACACATCTCCTTAACCCGCGGGGGGATTATTCCCCCCAGCGCTCCCGCAAATAGTTGACCGCTTGCTGTGTCTGCGGCCGGTTCAGATAATCTTCGCGAAACAAAATGGTGCCGCTAATCTGTGGCAGCGATTCGTTTAAATCGAGCTGTTTTTTCAGCTCCGGTACGCCGCCGTTCACCATCCAGTCCGGCTCCATCTTCGACGGTTCACCCACTTTATACAGTGCGATGCCGATATACAGGCGCGTATGGGTGGGTTTGACGACATTGGCCCACCATTTTGCCAGCACGTCATACCGCGCAGCGCTACGCGAGAAGGGCCAGTAAATTTGCGGGGCAATATAATCCAGCAATCCTTGCTGCACCCAGCGACGGGTATCGGCGAAGGATTCATCGTAAGCCGCCGCGCCGCGCGTGTCGGATCCGGCCGCGTCGAAGGAGCGGTTGCGCCATACACCGGCAGGGCTGACGCCAAATTCTACGCCTGGTTTCAGTTGTTTAATGGTGCGGGAAACCTGCTCAATCAGTAGCAGGGTGTTGTTGCGCCGCCAGTCAGCTTTGGAGCTAAAACCCTGGCCATATTGCTGGAAGGTCTGGTTGTCATTCAGTTGTGAACCGGGCGTTTCGGTATAGAAATAGTCATCAAACTGCACGCCATCAACAGGGTAATGGGTAACCACTTCGGCCACGATGCTGGTGATCCAGTCGCGTGCATCCGGAATGCCAGGATCGAGCACCAGGCGGTCACTGGCGGTGCGGATCCAGTCGTGATGCAGCACAAATACGCTGGCCGGGTGCAACGAGAGCGTGCGGTTAAGCGCCGCGATGGTCGCTGGCTGTGTGTTAACCGCCACGCGGTACGGGTTAAACCAGGCATGCACTTTCATGCCGCGTTTATGTGCTTCATCAAGCACAAACTGCAACGGATCGTAGCCAGGATCTTGGCCAATCGTACCGGTCAGCATATCGGACCACGGCAAAATTTTAGAGGGCCACAGCGCGGTGCCGTCCGGCTTCACCTGGAAAAAGACGGTATTAATGCCAAGGCTTTTGAGTTTATCCAGTTTCTCTACCAGCGCCTGCTGCTGCATGCGAATGCGCATATCGGCGCTACTGACATTCACCGAGTTGACCGGCGGCCAGTCGAGGCGGGAAACCGTCGACAGCCAGACGCCGCGGACCGGCTGTGAGTTTTTATCCGTCGCAGGCAACGGCTGTTTCGTCACTGGCGGTAGCGGAGTGACAAGAGATTTAGGCGGTTTGGAGGAACAACTGACCAGCAAAAGCGCAGTAGCAAAAAGAACGACTGACTTTTTAAGGGACATCTTATTAGCTCTTATTGATGATTCGACTGCGGGTCCACGGATTAACAGTGGGCTCATCCTTGTTGACCGGGGCGGTATCATCCAGGGAATCCAGATACAGCGCCTCGACTTCTGCGCGCGCCCAGGGCGTCCGGCGCAGAAACTTGAGACTGGATTTAACGCTGGGTTCGTTTTTAAAGCAATTAATATTGATGCGTTTACCCAGTTCGTTCCAGCCGTAACGGGCGACCAGCGCGTTGATCTGCATCTCTAGAGTGACGCCATGCAGGGGATCTTTCGACGTGTGAGCAGCCATGTGAAGTCCGGTAATTTCTGCTTTTCAACAGGTGAGATATATTGTGGGAAAGGGTACAAGAAAGCCTGTAAAGCGGCAATGCCTGACGATCTGTTCCCCGGCATCGTTTACAGCCGAGTTCGCTGAACCCCGATGATCGTCCAGGCGGCGGCCTCCGGATTCCTTAAGAGCTACCTATTTTTCGTGCTGGCAGAGCAGGTTGTCTGCCAGCACGAAGCTGAGCTTAAGCGCTGAGCTTGTCAATTGCCGTTATTCAAACAGACGGCGGTGTAAGGCTTTTACGGCGTTGTCCGCGGCGTCTGCAGGCAGCAGGAAACCGAGGCTGTGGCGTGACGCTCCGTGGCAAATCAGCCGTACAGGGTGGTTTTCCAGCCCGGCGAACACCTCGTGGCAGACGCCTTCAGCCTGCGACAGCGAATTACCGATCAGGCTGACTAAAGCAAGGCCGGTTTCCACTTCCACTCGGCAATGCGACGACAGCTCGGTGAGCAGAGAGGTGGTCAGCAGGTTGGATTCACCGGAGGTGGCGCTGGTAGCATTCAGGATCAGCGCAATACTGGTTTCTGAGGTGGTGATGGAATCGACCACCACATCGTGACGCGCCAGCAGCGCGAAGGTATCCGCTAAAAAGCGGCATGCGGACTGCCCCTGCTCGCAGTGTAATTTCATCAGCGTCTGCTGACGGCGAACGGCCAGCGCGCGGTAACTCGGTAGGTTTTTGGCATCGCGGCAGACCAGCGTACCACCGGCGGAAGGGTATTTACTTGAACCGACAAAGACCGGGATATTTTTGCGCATTGCCGGCAGCAGGGTCGCTGGATGCAGCACTTTTGCGCCAAAGGTCGCCATTTCGCTGGCTTCGGAAAATGAGATCTGCTCAATGCGCTGCGCCTGGGAGACAATACGCGGATCGGTCGTGTAGATCCCGGCGACGTCGGTCCAGATATCCACGCGCGCAGCGTGTAGCGCTTCACCCAGCAGCGAGGCGGTGTAATCACTGCCGCCGCGGCCCAGCGTAGTGGTTTGACCGCTCGCCTCGCGGCCGATAAACCCCTGCGTGACCACTAATGCCTGCTCGGTACGCGGACGCAGTCGCCTTTCAACGCGTTCTGCCGTGGCACCCAGAATCGGTTCTGCGCAACCAAAGCAGTCAGTGGTGCGGATAACCTTGCGGGCATCGAACCACTCAGTCTCGACATCGCGCTCGCGCAGCACTTCAACAAATAGCAAGCTGGACATTAATTCGCCGTGGCTGACCAGCGCGTCGCTGAGCGCGGCGGAGCGGAGAGTATAGGCTTCTTCCGCCAGGCGGCTGATGTTGTCGAGAAGGTGGTCGATATCCTGGCGAATGGCATCCTGCTGCTTCAGGCGGGAGATAATGTTGTACTGAATGGTGCGCAGGGTTTCGATTTTGTCCAGCCGTTCGCGGCTATCCAGGCCGGCAGAAAGCTCGACTAAAATATTGGTCACGCCCGCAGACGCAGACAGAACAACCAGACGGACATCTTTATCGGCAAGAACGATGGTGGCGCTACGGCTCATCGCGTCAAAGTCAGCAACACTGGTGCCGCCGAATTTGGCAACGACGATGTGTGGAAAAGTGCGAGTCATAACAATCTCATATCAGGGCGCCATGAATTCATGGCAAGAAAATTTTCATTCTCGGCATAAGGTGAAATAACCAGTCCGGCTATCCGGTGGTATTTGCCTTACGAAATGTCCGCCCGCGAACATTTCTGATGACAACCCAGGATTTGCTCCCGTTGTCGATAACCGGTATTGCCTGTCACGGGTTATCGGGTGATGCGCTTTATGGCTTAAATCGTTGACTTCCTGTTTACAGTGCGCCGCATTTTGTTCAATGTTTCGCCGCACAGGGAAATTTGGAGCGGGCATATTAAGTGATTTGCCCGGCTGAATCGATATTTTCCTTATGTTTTATGCACCAGAACTGAAAAATAACGCATTAGCCGTTAATTTTCGCCGTTATTAATGGCGATAGTGTGCTTTACAGGATAAAAAGCCAGCACGCAGAGCGGTAATTCCAGGCCTTTAATCCTTTGTTGGCGCTCCGCTTTGGTATTTGTAACAGAATTGCTTACAATTGAAGTAACGCAAATTCTGCGCAGGCATTGTTTTTATTATTGATTTTAAAGGTAATTATTGATAAATGCCTTTAAAAATAAAAGATTGAGTCCGGCGTTAAAAAAACATATATTAGCCGCGTTTTTTTCTAGCTAATCCCACAAACCATTATTCAATCAGGGTGAAACATCGCGCTGGTTGTAGGAGTGATATGATGACGGATAAAGTCCGTATTGATACTTTGAATGCAAATTCATTACCTCAGAACAATGAAACCTTCCTGGCACGACAAGCCGAGTTTGAATCCAATGTAAGGAGCTATCCGCGTAAATTGCCTCTGGCAATTGCCAAAGCGCAGGGCGTCTGGATCACCGATGTCGAAAACAATCAATATCTTGACTGCCTCGCAGGTGCCGGAACCATGGCTCTGGGTCATAACCATCCTGAAGTTCTGCAAAGCATTCAAAGTGTCATTACCAGTGGCTTACCGTTACATACACTGGATCTGACCACGCCATTAAAAGATGAATTCTCCGCTTATCTGCTGTCGCTGCTGCCGGGCCAGGGCAAAGAGTATTGCCTGCAATTCACTGGTCCTTCCGGTGCGGATGCGGTTGAAGCCGCGCTGAAACTGGCGAAAAAAGTGACTGGCCGTTCCGGCGTGATCAGCTTCTCTGGCGGCTATCATGGTATGACCCATGGCGCGCTGGCGGTAACCGGCAACCTGTCGCCGAAAGAAGCGGTTAACGGCATGATGCCGGAAGTGCAGTTTATGCCTTACCCGAACGAATACCGCTGCCCGCTGGGTATCGGCGGCGAAGCTGGCGTAAAAGCGTTAACTTACTACTTTGAAAATCTGATCAACGACGTTGAAAGCGGCGTGCGTAAACCGGCTGCGGTGATCCTCGAAGCCGTACAGGGCGAGGGCGGCGTAAACCCGGCGCCGGTCGAGTGGTTACAGCGCATCCGTAAAGTGACACAGGAACATGGCATTGTCCTGATCATCGACGAAGTGCAGGCGGGCTTTGCCCGTACCGGTAAACTGTTTGCCTTCGAACACGCCGGTATCGAGCCGGATATCATTGTGATGTCCAAAGCTGTTGGCGGCGGTTTGCCGCTGGCCGTACTGGGTATCAAAAAACAGTTCGACGCATGGGCGCCGGGCCACCACACCGGAACGTTCCGCGGCAACCAGCTGGCGATGGCGACGGGTCTGACGACGCTGAAAATCCTGAAAGACGACCATATTGCCGACAAAGTGGCAGCGCAGGGCATCTGGCTGAAAGACAAACTGGCCGAGCTGCAAAAACGTTTCCCGGTTATCGGTCATGTGCGCGGTCTGGGTCTGATGATTGGCATTGAAATCGTGAAGCCGAACGAAGCGCAGGATCATATGGGCTGCTACCCGGCGGACGGCGAGCTTTCTGCACTGCTGCAGAAAAAATGCTTCGAAAATGGTCTGATTCTGGAGCGCGGTGGCCGTAACGGTTGCGTGCTGCGTCTGCTGCCATCGCTGCTGATCAGCAATGACGAGCTGGAAATCTTCCTCGACAAGTTTGAGAACGCGTTGTTGGCAGCCGGCGTTAAGCCTGTTTAATCGGAGCAATTGAATGTCTGATGTAAATCCGATTCTTTCAGGTTCTGCGCAAAGTATTGCCGCCTATCAGGACGCCATTGAGCAGAGCACAAAAGCGGTTGTGCAGTGGCTGAAACAACCTGAGATGTACCAGGGCAAAACGGTTGAGCAGTTGCGTGAGCGCATCAATTTAGAATTTACCTCTCAAGGTCTGGGCAACCAGGCCGCGATTGAGCGCGCCGTTGAGTACTTCCTGAAAGACAGCCTTTCGGTGCACCACCCGCAGTGTGTTGCGCATCTGCACTGCCCTAGCCTGGTGATCAGCCAGGCGGCGGAAGTGCTGATAAACGCCACCAACCAGAGCATGGATTCGTGGGATCAAAGCCCTTCAGCCACCATCATTGAGATCAAGCTGATTGAATGGCTGCGCGCCCAGGTGGGTTACCAACCGGGCGATGCCGGGGTTTTCACCAGCGGCGGAACCCAGAGCAACCTGATGGGGTTGATGCTGGCTCGCGATGCGTTTTTTGTGCGCCAGGGCCACTCTGTTCAGCAGGATGGCTTAACGGGCGATCTGAGCAAAATCAAAGTATTATGCTCTGAAAATGCCCACTTCTCCGTGCAGAAAAACATGGCGCTGATGGGGCTGGGTTATCGCTCCGTGACGCTGGTTAAGACGGATGCGTTCTCCCGCATGGATCTCAACGATCTGGTGGCGAAGCTGGCGCAGGCGAAAGCGAACGGCGAACAGGTTCTGGCGATCGTTGCGACCGCTGGCACTACCGACGCCGGGGCTATCGATCCGTTAGCGGAGATTGCTGCGCTGGCGGCAGAATACCAGACCTGGATGCACGTAGATGCGGCCTGGGGCGGTGCGCTGCTGCTGTCTGAGAAATTCCGTTACTACCTGAACGGCCTTGAGTTAGCGGACTCCGTAACGCTTGATTTCCACAAGCAGTTCTTCCAGACCATCAGCTGTGGCGCGTTCTTGCTGAAAGATCCACGTCACTATCAACTGATGCGTTACCAGGCGGCTTACCTGAACTCGGACTTTGACGAAGAGCACGGTGTACCGAACCTGGTCTCGAAATCACTGCAAACCACCCGTCGTTTCGATGCGCTGAAACTGTGGATGGGCCTTGAAGCGCTGGGTAAAAAGCAGTACGCCGAAATCATTGATAATGGCGTAATGCTGGCGCAGCAGGTGGCAGAGTTTGTCGCGCAGGAGCCACAACTGGAACTGGTGATGCAACCGCAGCTTGCCAGTGTGTTGTTCCGCTTCCGTCCGCAAAGCGATGATCTGTCCGCTGTTGCGTTGCTGAACCAGCGCATTGGCGATGCGTTGCTGGCCTCCGGGGCGGCTAACGTTGGGGTAACGGAAGCTGATGGCATCACTTGCCTGAAGCTGACGCTGCTGAACCCGACGGTGTGTCTGCAGGATGTTAAAGTTCTGCTGGCAAGCGTAAAAGCCTGCGGTGAGCAACTGCTTAATGCTTAATGTGTAATGCGATATTAAAAGCCGACAACGACGCTGTCGGCTTTTTTTTCGGCTTTTAATTGCTCTGCATATTCCAGTGCTCGGGGCTCATCCCATCGTAGACTTTCTGATGGATGAAATTTTCTGTTCACAGCGGCGTTTGTTGATCCGTAAAAAGAGTATCGTAACCCTTCCACCGGTAGTTAAGTACAGAAAGCAGCCAGCAGAGAATAAACAATCCGACCACGAAGAACCCGGCATTGCTCAGGTTATCGTTCATCACGGCGATGAAATCCCAGAATTTACCATGTAAATCAAACTTATCTACAATTAATCCCAGCGCTTCGCTGCCGCCAATAAATAACGCGACAATAACCGAGGTGCCGGTGATGGTCATATTATAATAGAGCTTGCGTTGCGGTTTGCTGAATGCCCAGCCATAGGCTTCGACCATCAGGATATTATCCAGCGTATCGATTAACGCCATACCACTGGTAAAGAGCGCCGGAAATACCAGAATAGACCACACCGACATACCATTTGACGCTCCGGCGGTGGAAATGCCCAGTACGCCAATTTCGGTGGCGGTATCAAACCCCAGTCCGAATAAAAAACCGACAAGGTACATATGCCAGCTTTGCGACACCAGGCGGAATGTGCGGTGAAAGATCCAGTTCATCATTCCACCGGATGCAATATTTTCCTCGGGAAGTGATTTGTCGCCGCTTTTTAATTGCCGGAAAGCACGCCAGACATTACTGAGAATAAGTAAATTCACCAGAGCGATAATGATCAGAAAAAAAGCCGATACACTGGTGCCAATCATGCCGCCGGTTTTATGCAACCACGCCATGTTATGGCGAAATGCCGTGGCGGTTGCCGCAATGGCAATGGTAGCGAGGATGACAATTGTGGAGTGCCCCAGTGAAAACCAGGTGCCGACGCTACACGATCTTTTCCCGTGCTGCATCATTTTACGCGTGACATTATCGATGGCGGCGATGTGGTCGGCATCCACCGCATGGCGTAAGCCGTAGCACCATGCCAGCAGGCTTGCCGCCATCAGTGAGGCGCTACCGCCAAAGGTGAAAAATGCCCAGCACCAGGCTGCGATATTCATCATCAGCAGCATAAGGATCAACAGGCAAGCGCGTGGATTCCTGAAGAGTAAAGCGGAAAACATTTAAGGCCTCAAAGGGTTGCGTAGTTATGCGGCTAGGATATTTTGTAGTATTGCTCGGGTGGGGATGTTGATATCGATCTATCCAGCGGCAGTTTGCCCATTCCGGCAATGAATGAAGGAACAGTCGAGGGAAGAGCCACTGCCGATTTGTTATGAAAAATGGTCAAATTCAGAAGTGTATGGGCTGGAGGTTGTGCGCTGAGCGGTTGGTACATCATTCAACATTGAGAGGGCAGAATGGCTATTCAGGTGTTAATTCCGGACGACTATCAGCTTGCCACTCAGCAGTTCCGTTTTCTGCGGCAGAATGATCAATTCCATTGTTCTGTGCTGGGCGACTTAAGCAAAGAGACGCAGGCAGAGCGCGCGTTGTTCAACGCCCAGGCATTGATCCTCATCCGGGAGAGAACCGTTGTTGATGAAGCGTTTTTGCGCCGCACACCGAATCTGAAGTTAATTAGTCAAACCGGTAAGCTGGCAAGAAATGTGGATATTGACGCCTGCACGCGGGCCGGTGTCGCTATCGTCGAAGGTGTCGGTTCTTCGGTGGCACCCGCTGAATTAACGTGGCTATTGATTATGGCATCCAGAAGAAAATTCGTTTCATCGGTGAACGCTATGAAAGAGGGGCGCTGGCAAACGGAAATCGGATCGGCGGTAAATAAGCAGGTTCTAGGGATCCTCGGATACGGCAAAATCGGTAAGCGAATTGCCAGTTATGCACAAGCATTTGATATGCAGGTTCAGGTGTGGGGAAGCGAACGTGCCAGGCAAGAGGCTCGCGCCGCCGGGCTGCGGGTAGCGGAAAATCGCGAGCAGTTTTTCGCGACTTCCGATGTTATTACCGTGCATCAACGTTTGCTGGCGCAAACAGAAGGCAATATTACTTCCGCCGACCTCGCGCTGATGAAAACGGATGCGTTATTCGTCAATACCAGCCGTGCTGAACTGGTTGCCGAAGGCGCGCTTTACCGCGCACTACGCCAGGGGCGCCCCGGATACGCCGCGCTGGACGTCTACGAACAAGAGCCTTTATACGATACGCATAACCCTTATCTGGAAATGCCGAATGTGCTCTGTACGCCGCACCTGGGTTATGTGGAAACAGCCAGCTATGAGTTATATTTCAAAACGGCCTTCGATAACGTGGTGCGTTTTTTTGCCGGTGATGCCTCACATGTGATAAATCGCTGACTCACTCAGTTTCACAGCGACGCGGCGGTGCGGGCGGCCGTATCGTAAAGGGATGAGATGGTGCGCAAAAGCTGCGCCGTTTCGCCAATGGATTGCCCTGGGATCCCGCTTTCCGCATGGATACTTATCAGGCAGGTTTCACGCACATCACGGTATTTCATGCATAACGCTTTTCCTTCCGCGGTCGTGGAGAAAAAGAGTTCCTTCCCGGCTTTTTCGCTCGTCACGTAGCCTGCTTTGATCAGTTTTTTCAGCGCGTAGGTCACGACATGCGTATCTTCTACGTTCAGGACGAAACAAATATCTGCCAGTTTTTTCTTGCGATTGCGATGATTCACATGATGCAGTAGCGAGACATCGAAAGCCCCCATATCAGGTTCACCTGCCGCGGTCATACAGCGCACCATCCATTTGTTGAAGGCGTTGCTGGTCATGATCAATGCGTACTCCAGTTCCGATAATTCAGCGCAGCGTTCGGAAACCAGATGGCGTGAAGAGACGATACGGCCATCCGCAATATCGTCGCTATTTGTTGATGTTGCGTTCTTTTTTGAGTTCATAACGTTCCTTACAGGAGGGTGACTCTTAAAGCCTATCCCATTAGGCTCTTAGTCAAAATGTAAACTGAAGGCGATAAAATAAGAACATTTTATTGATAAATCGTTTACATGTTTTTGCGGTTCAGATATAGCTTTTCATACCGGTTCTGTGAACACCGCAGGGCTGTCGCAATACACAACATCGCTCGCCGCAATGCACCACGCTTCGTTCGAATTCGAAGTATTAAAAAATTGTCATCGGCGCGCAACGCTCACTTTAGATAGGGTAAACGTTATGGACGGTTCTACACTGCTGCCGCTTATCGGCATACCGATAGTGGTTATTGGTTTTGCACTGCGCTTCAACCCGTTGTTGGTGGTCGTTGTTGCAGGGCTGACCACTGGATTATTAGTGGGAATGGATTTCGGGACGCTGCTGGAAACATTTGGCGAAAAATTCGTCAATAGCCGTTCTCTGGCCACCTTTATTTTGATCCTGCCCGTTATCGGACTGCTGGAATATTACGGTCTGAAGGAACGAGCACAGGCCTGGGTGGCAAAGATTGCCAGCGCGACATCGGCACGGATTTTGATGCTCTATTTTGTTGGGCGTGAGGGAACGGCGGCGCTGGGGCTGATGTCGCTTGGCGGGCATGCGCAAACGGTTCGTCCATTGCTGGCACCTATGGCTGAAGGCGCAGCGTTAAATGAATACGGCGAATTACCCCAACATATCCGCGACAAAATTAAAGCGCATGCCGCCGCGTGTGACAACATTGCGGTCTTCTTTGGCGAAGATATCTTTATCGCCTTCGGCGCGGTGTTACTGATCGATGCGTTCCTGAAGGAGAACGGAATTCAGGGGATTGAACCGCTGCATATCGGCTTATGGGCCATTCCCACCGCGCTTTCGGCATTGATTATTCATATGACGCGCTTGTTGCGTCTGGATGCCAGCATCCGTCGCGACGTGATGGCATGGAGAGCAGAGCAGGGCACGCAGGAGATCGTTCAATGACGACGTTGATGACCATTAACCGCGTGTATTACCTGATCGGTTTTGTCGTGATGCTGCTGGTTGTCATGACATTACGGGATCGCGGCAATCCTAAGCGCTTTACGACGGCGCTGTTCTGGTTTTTGTTCGGCGGGATTTTCCTGTTTGGCGATCTGATGGTGCAGGAACTGGGCAAATCGCTGGCCTACAGAATTATTGGCGGCGGCGTTATTGTTATCGCCTTGCTTGCAGGATTCGGACTGGTTGGAAAAGGACATTACAAAATGTCTAGCGAAGCTGAGCGCGTTGCCTCCTCTAACCGCCTGAAAAACTGGCTTTTCTTGCCAGCGCTGATGATCCCGGTAGTGACAGTGATAGGGACATTATTCCTGAAAGGGGTTGCTGTCGGCGGCGTTTATCTGCTCGACCAGAAACAACTCACGCTGGCCGCCTTGTGCGTCGCCTGTGTCGCAGCGATCCTGATGGGCTGGTGGCTGACCCGCGGAACACCACTGCATGCTATTCGCCAGTCCCGGCGCCTGGTGGATACCATTGGCTGGGCGGTGATCCTTCCGCAAATGCTCGCCATGCTGGGCGGCGTATTTGTGGCGGCGGATACGGGGCAGTCGGTACAAAAGGTGGTGAGCCTGTTTGTGAACCCGGATAACCGCTTCATGCTGGTGGTGATTTACTGTATTGGCATGGCGCTCTTCACCATGATTATGGGCAACGCCTTTGCCGCTTTTCCGGTATTGAGTGCCGGTATCGCCTTGCCGTTCCTGATTAATGTGCATCACGGAAACCCGGCCCCCTTGCTGGCGATTGGTATGTACGCCGGATATTGCGGCACGCTGATGACGCCGATGGCTGCAAATTTTAATATCGTCCCCGCCGCGTTACTGGAACTTAAAGATAAATACCAGGTGATTAAGATTCAGATCCCGACGGCGTTAACCTTGCTGGTGGTTAACGTGTTCTTAATGTATTTCCTCGTGTTTCGCTAAGCGCGGCAACGAATTAAGGAGCAGTTATGCAATTAACTCAACATCAGGCAGAAGCCTTTGCCCGCATGCCGTTAACCTATTTACGCCAGGAATACCCGAATCATATTATGCATTTGCTTAATGATGATGGTGATGTCTTGTCACCGCGGGAACTGCATCCCATCTTTTACGGCTGCTTTGACTGGCACTCCGCGGTACATGGTTACTGGCTGTTGCTGCGCTGCGTGCGTATCTACCCGGGTCTGGCGTGCAAAGCGGAGATCACCGCGCTTTTTGATGAGCACCTGACACAAGAGAAGGTGGAGCAGGAACTGGCCTATTTTAACGCGCCATTCCGGGCCTCGTTTGAGCGCCCCTATGGCTACGGCTGGCTGCTGGCGCTAGCTCTGGAGATGAAGCACTCTTCACTGCCGCAAGCGCAAGGCTGGCATCAGGTGCTGGAGCCTTTAACCCAGCATATTCGCAACAGGCTGGTGGATTATCTCAGTAAGTTGACGTATCCCATTCGTGTCGGTACGCATTACAACACGGCGTTTGCGCTGGCGCTGGCACTGGATTATGCCCGCGCGCTCACGGATCGACCGCTTGAGCAGGCCATTCTGGCAGCCGCAAACCGCTTTTACCTTGCTGATACCCGGTATCCTGCGCACTATGAGCCAGGCGGCGATGAGTATATTTCGGGCGCACTGACCGAAGCGCTGTTAATGAGTAAAGTCGTCACAAACTTCCCGGCCTGGTTTGATGCGTTCTTGCCGGATGTGGCTTCGGTTGCGGCGCTGATGAATCCGGCGGAAGTTAGTGACCGTACCGATCCAAAAATTGCCCATCTGGACGGGCTAAATCTCAGCCGCGCCTGGTGTATGAAACATATTGCGAAAGCGTTACCGGAAAATCATCCCGGACAGCAAGCATTAACCGATGCCGTGAAGCGTCATCTTGCGGCAAGCGTAGAACATGTGGTGGGAAGCCATTATAGCGGCGGCCACTGGCTGGCCAGTTTCGCGCTGCTGGCGCTGGAGTAAAGGGCAGGTGGGTGCAACGCCAGAAACGCGCTGCACCCACCCACATTGCCCACAATCGAGGGTTTGCCAGAACAGACCACGCGGCTGGGCGAGAAGGGCATCATGGGTTTACGGGAGATACGTAATTAAATTCATAATCAAAAAAAACGTGCAGCACCTTGTATTCAAATGATTTTCATTCATGGAGATCGCCCCGGTCCAGATGACGAGAAAATTCTACTTATAAACACACCGATTTTTCGGGGAGATTACCATCTGACCGGTAAGATATTTACTCAGCGTATTGAACGTAACAATCTGACACTGAGAACCCGGCTAAAGCGCCTGGCTCGCCGGAGCATCTGCTTCTCACGCTCTGTTGAGCTGCATGGAAAAGTCATCAGTGCCTTCATTGAAAAATATATGTTCTACTAATTGTTGGAGGCGATACCGGCATATGCACCATTATTGCGGAATAATAACTGGATATTGCACCTGCTATAGCCAGATTTCTGCGCGGCATCCTCAATTGAGATAAGATACTCAAGATGACTCTCAATCCACTCCAGGCGTTGCTGGATAATCTGCTGTCGAATAATAATATCCCTCCATTGGTCATCAGTGAAACCTGGTCCGTGTATGTATATCTGCCCGGTGATCGTTGTTTTTAATATCCTTTTTTAATTTAGTACATCGACTTACAGGTGCGACCGGGGTGTATTGCAATTGGATATCACTATAACATTAACAAACAACGCATTGAATATATTGAATTTATTTAACTTGCTGTCAAAACATTGAACTATTGATAAGCACCATCTACACTGTAATTTCAGTTACCGCCCCACAGTATGAACTATTACTTAATTGCGAAATATAATATTTCGCGGCCAGGTGATGGCGTGGTGACCGATTATTCAAATTTTTATGATTACATCAGTGATATTTATCCTCATGAAACCTGAACACCTTTCCAGGAATATTGCCATATGGATAACAATGTTGCAGATAAAAACAGCGATGCTGGCAATCAAATAAACACGGCAAGTCTCTCGCTCCCGAAAGGGGGCGGTGCAATAAAAGGATTGGGCGAAACTTTTCAGGCAAATGCATTTACCGGTAGCGGCAGTTACGCCATTCCACTGCCATTGACGCCTGCCCGTGGCTTTGAACCCGCGTTGAGTCTTAACTACCAGTCCGGTGCTGGTAACGATGCTTTTGGGCCTGGTTTTTCTGTAACCCTTTCCAGTATCTCACGGAAAACCAGTAACGGCATTCCGCAATATAATTCTGATGACATATTTATTACGAGTGATGATGGTGAGTTAATTCCGTCCATGACAGAGCAGGGTGGTCACTGGCAACCGGTGGTCACGACCAGAACGCTGGATGGTATTAACTGGCGGGTGCAGATATTCCAGCCGATTAAAGAGAATGGTTTCTCTTTGATTGAGCAATGGATTGATCCATTATCCACCACCTGCTGGTGGAAAATAACCGATAAAAATAACGCTGTTTTTAATTATGGACGTAGCGATAACAGCCGGATTACCGATCCCAAAGATGCCTGTAGAATATATCAATGGTTAATGGACGAAGCGATTGATAGCAAAGGTAATCGGATTGTATACACCTACAAGTCAGAAGATGGCGAAAATGTCGATGATAAAATCAATGAAATAAATCGATCGTTATCAGCAAAGAAATATATTCACAGTGTGCAATACGGTAATTATTTTGCTGAAGCCAGCACCGGGACGGAAGCGTTCGCATTCGAGGTTGTTTTTGATTATGGCGAGTATGATTTAACCCAACTGTCGCAGGCCGGAAGCAACCCTTACCACCCGGTGCGCAGCTGGCCGGTACGCAGCGATCCGTTTTCCCGTTACCTCAGTGGTTTTGAGATCCGCACACTCAGGCTATGTCACGGGATTATGCTGTTCCATAAGTTTGCGCAACTCGGCGACAAACCTTGCCTTGTGAAGGCGCTGCAACTGGCGTACGACGAGACCGCGGATTTCTCTTTTTTGCAGGCCATAACCCAGCACGGATACCGCATCAACGCCGACGGTGGCTATGATCAGCAGGCCCTGCCACCCCTGACGTTGAGCTGGTCACGCTTCGCACCGCCGCCGGTGCCGCAGTTCAGGACCTTAACCGTCAATGACCAGTTGGCTTTTCCTGGCATGCTCGATAATGCAGCTTTTCAGCCGGTTGATCTGCAAGGTGAAGGCCTACCGGGCATGCTGCTCAGTGATGCAAACACCACGCTTTACTATGCCCCGTTGGGCGATGGCCGCTACCAGCCACCCGCGTCGCCGCGTGCATTCCCTGACACCCGGAATTTCAGCGATCCTTCGCTCAGTTTGCAGAGTCTGAATGCCAACGGACAACTGGATCTGGTGGTCAGTACCGCGCAGGGGGCGGGCTATTTCAGTCAGCAGAATGAGGGGGGCTGGTCACCGTTTTACCGTTTTTCATCGCAGCCGACCGATCTCGCTAACCCGATGCGGGAGACCGCCGATCTGGTTGGCGATGGCAAACCCGATCTGCTGCTCTTTCATCCGTGCGATCTGCTGTTTTATGCCTCAATGGGGCGATCCGGTTATTCGACTGCCGATAGCGTACGCCTGCCGGTGGGGTTTCCCACGGCGGTGAACAACGGTGAAACGGAACTTGTCACTTTTGCCGATATGTTTGGCGACGGGCTTTCGCACCGGGTCAGGATCCGCTGCGGTTCGGTAGAAGTCTGGCCCTGTCTGGGGTATGGCCGTTTTGGCGAGAAAGTGTATTTCGCTAATGCGCCACGTTTTGATGCGACGCTCAGCGCATCGCGTATTTTTCTTGCGGACATCGATGGTTCCGGTACTGCCGATCTGGTGTTTGCGTTTCCCTATCGCGTGGAAATCTATCGCAACCAGTCCGGAAATGCATTCGCGTCAACACCCGTGGTCATCGCCTTGCCCGCGCCATTCACGGCTCTCAGTCAACTGCGTTTTATTGACCTGCTTGGCGAAGGGACCTCGGCGCTGGTGTTTACCAGCGCAGGCCCGCAGATGACGCATTACTACTTCAATTTCTGCGGTGAACGCGAGGCAGACACACCCGCGCTGAAGCCCTATTTATTGACCCGGATTGACAACAATCTTGGTGCCACCACCGATATTTTCTACACCAGTTCCACCCAGTTTTACCTGGAAGACAAACTCCGTGGCACACCGTGGGCTACGCGTCTGCCTTTTCCGGTGCAGGTTGTTGCTAAGACCATTGTCACCGACGCGATAACTGCTTCGCAGATGACGCAGATCTATCGCTACCATGAGGGGTATTTTGATGCAGATGCCCGCGAGTTTAACGGCTTTGGCTTTGTTGAAAGCTGGGACAGTGAACAGTTTGCGGCTAATCGCGAAGGGGAGTGTCGCGATCGCGATGTCCCCCCGGTCTATACCCGCAGCTGGTATCACACCGGAGCCTGTCTCGAGAATGCCGCCATCACTCGCCAGTATCAACAGGCGTATTTCAAGGGCGATGCAGCGGCTTATGACTTTCCCGATAGCCTGTTTGATCCTGCAGTCTATCGCGGCGGCAGCGAGACGGTATTGCAGGCCTATGCGGCGCTGAAAGGTTCACTGCTGCGCACGGAAGTCTATGGGCAGGATGGCAGCGCTCTACAGGATGTGCCCTATACGGTAAACGAGTCGAACTTTACCGTCACACTGCGACAACCCGCCATTGCCGGGATCAATGCCGCCTTTCTGGTCAGCCCGCGCGAAAGCATCGCTTACCACTATGAGCGCAATGCCAGCGATCCCCGTGTTCAGCAGAATTTTACGCTGGAAGTGGATCTACTCAGTGGCGAAATCAGCAAGTCGTGCACCCTCTTTCTACCCCGTCGTCAGGCCAGCACTCCACCGGTTGCGGGGCAGCAGCAGTTAAAGGCCACCGCGTCTAATCAGCACTTTATCAACACGTCGGAGAGCGCCGGTTATCACTACCGTGGTGTGCTGTATGACAGCCAGTTGTGTGAGATCTATAACCTTACTTTAAACGGAGGCGACTACTGTACCTTTGCTGATTTACAGCAACTTCCGGCGGCGCTGGCGACCCCTTTGCCATACCAGGTTGCGCCAGTGACCGACACACTCCAGGCCGGGCTGTTGACGTGGGACCGCCGTCTCTTCTGGAATGATGACCAAAGCGCGGCGCTGCCGCCGGGCGAAGTGGCCCGCGTGGCGTTATTGCATCATAGCGCCAGTGCCGTATTCACTGCGCAGTTTGCCACTGCGGCGTTCGGCACCGCGCTGAGCGACGAAACGCTGCAAACTGCCGGGGGCTATGTTTATGAAGCAGACAATGGCTACTGGTGGAACCGGGGACTGGTGCAGTTTTATAGCCAGCCGCCGTGTTACTACCAGCCGGACAGAACAGAAAATGCCTTCGTCGATGCTCAATCGTCGCTTTTTGTGAAGAGCACCCTCAGTTATGACCAGCCTTATTGCCTCACCGTAACCAGTACGACCCAGTATCTCGATGAACAAAATGCGGATCCTGATCAGCGTGCCAACACACAGACGGCGGTGATCGATTATATGACCCTGCAACCCTGCCAGTTGATTGACAGCAATGGCAATGTCGCACAGGTCATTTTTGATCCGCTGGGGCAGGTGGTGGTGACCACCCTGTTTGGCTGGCAGGACGGTACGGCGGTGGGAGGGATGCGGTTATACGCCGTTGACGGGCAACCGGCGGAGTATCAGTTGCCGCCTGCGGCGTCGTTTGCGGACATCATCCAGGATCCGGCCCGCTATCTACAGGGCGCGACGAGTTATTTTTATTACGACCTGACGGTATGGCAACAGAGCCAGCAACCACCGTGTTCCGTGGTACTGCTGCGCGATGATTACTATCGGACCTGCACTGGCGTATCGCCGTTTTCCTGCAAGCTGGCGGTGAACTATAGCGATGGTTTTGCGCGTGAACTGGAAAGCAAAACCAAAGATAATGATCGCTGGATCGTCGGCGGTCGAACGGTTTACAACAACAAAGGCAAGGTGTGCGAGAAGTATTTCCCCTGGCTGAGTGATACCCCGCGCTATGAATCACAGCAAGCCTTGATTGACGCGGGGGTAACGCCACCGCCGACGGTGACCCACTATGATCCGCTGTTGCGGGTGATCCGTATTGATACCCCGAAAGGGTTCTTCTCGCGGGTGCAATTCACGCCCTGGGACGAGTCACACTACGACGAAGACGATACAGTGCTGGAGGCACCGTATTATCTGGCCTTTATGGCCAACTACCCGGCGGATCCGACGCAGCAACAAAAAGATGAGAAAGATGCGCTGATTAAAGCAGCGCGGTTCTATAACACGCCTGCCATTAAGGTGATCGACAGTGTGGGGAACACCTGTCTTGAGATCCAGACCGATGCCGACCAGCGTCAACTCGTCTCCTTCATACAGACGGACATCCAGAACCGCGTGCTGCTTTCGATTGATCCGCGCCTTTACCAGACCAATCAAACCCAGGGCACCGATTACTATAATTTCCGCTACCGCTATGCGATGGGGCAACAAAAACCTGCCTGCGTCGACAGTGCGGATGCCGGTCTGCAACGCCATCTGGACGATATCTTTGATAACCAGATGTGGTCACTGAGCGCCCGCAACTACTGCCAGTTCATTTCTTACGACCGGTTAAAAAGACGCGCGGCTTTGCGCATCTGTAAATTGGTCGATGATCAGCCCATCACTTCGTATGCCGATTTTAATCTGGTGGAAATTTTCACCTATGGCGAAACCCAGCCGCGGCTTCCACCACGCAATTTACGCGGCCAGCTGTACCAGCTCTGCGATCTGTCGGGCATCGTCGTTAATCATCAGTATGATTTGCAGGGGGAAGTACTGCAAAACTCCCGCCAGCTGGTCACGGATTACAAAACCCCGGCTAACTGGAACACGACGCCAGCGCTGGAGAGTGAGATCTATACCAGTGGCTATCGCTACAATGCGCTGCAACTGCTGCTGAGTGAAAGCACACCCGATGGCAGCACCGTCACCCATCGCTATAACGACAGCGGATTACTGGAACAGACGGAGCTGACGCTGAGTGACGGCTCATCGCAGCCGGTTGTGCAACAGATCGACTACGATGCCAATGGTCAGCGTACCCGCGTCGCTTTCGGTAATGGCGTGGTCACGGATTACACCTACGAGACCACCACCTTACGTTTAGTCGGGTTGTACAGCGCCCGCCCGGGCACGCCGGTGCAGACCCTCCAGGATGTGAGTTATAGCTATGATCCAGTGGGTAACATTACCCGCAGTCGCAACAACACCTGCGCCACGATTTTCAATAATAACCAGCAGGTGGATCCGCTGGCGGATTACACCTATGACGCGATCTACCGGCTGATCTCGGCGAACGGCAGGCAACATCCTGCTATTACGGGCAATACCTGGAAAAACAACAGTAGCGCCGGGGATTTCAAGCAGTCCCGTTTCAGCCAGCTACCTGCGGTAAACGATGCCGACAAACTGGAAAATTACCAGGTGGCCTATCAGTACGATGATGCCGGCAACCTGATCGGCAAACAGCATGTTGCGGCTTCCGCGACGTGGCATCGGGAGATGCCGGTGGAAGATAACAGCAATCGGCTGAAAAATGTCGCGGTCGATGCGGCAGGCAACCTGCGCGAACTGGCGATCAATAACACCGTCACACTGGCCTGGAACTGCTGTAACAACCTGGTCAGCGCCTGCATTATTGAACGTCCGGATGAGCTGAATGACTGCGATTACTATCTCTATGATAGCCATGAACAGCGCACAAGGAAGGTGAGCGAGCGGATGGCTACAGGGGGCGCGGTCACGCTGATCGAAGAGAGTGTTTACCTGGGTAATTATCAGATCAGGCGTAATATCAGCGTCGATGCGCAGGGTAAGCAAACCATCACGCAGGCCCGGCAAATGCTGCGCGTTATGGATGGCGCGGTTTGCGTGCTGATTATGCAGTATTGCGCGATCGGCGCAGAAGCGGGCACACGGCTGATGCGTTTTCAGATGACGGACAATCTGAGCTCCGTGGCCTGCGAATATGATCAAACGGCCCGGCTTATCAGCTACGAAGAGTATTTCCCCTATGGCGGTACGGCGATTATTGCCGGAGCGAATCAGGCCGAGGTGCAGCGTAAGGTGTACCGTTACTGCGGCAAGGAGTGTGATGACAGTTCCGGCCTCTACTACTACGGCGCCCGCTATTACGCGCCCTGGCTGGGGCGCTGGCTGAATCCCGATCCGGCAGGTACCGTCGATGGCCTGAACCTGTATGCCTTTGTTCTCGGCAATCCGGTTACCCATATGGACGCCGATGGCAGGGTGATGACGCGCGCGCAAAAAGCCAAAAGCGCGAAGGTAGTGGTCGTCAGTAACGCTTTCGAGTGGGATGTGAAACATTTCGCCAGCTATTCAACGACCAATACGGACTTAGCCAGTATCCTCGATCACTTCGGCGAGCCCACGACCAGTGTGGTGAAAACCTATACCGACCTTGCCGATCGCATCGCCTATGACGTGAAGGGCGGCAGTAGCAGTAAGCTCAGTACCAGCACTATCACGGACATCCATCAGGCGCTGGAGGCGAGCAAACCGCTGCATTTCCAGTTCAACGATCTGCTGGGTGACCAGTGGCGCGAAAATATGGATGAATACACCGGGGGAAAACGGCAGATCCCGCTGTACTCGGTGATGCGCAGTAAGACGACATCGTACTTTCAGGAGATTGATGTCGATACGGTGTCCAGCCTGAATGACCATTTAAAAGCCATCAGCGGCCGCCCCGCTGAAGTCCATCACATTCTGTATAAAGCCGTCCGGCCGCAATACGCCAACCAGACCCCTAACCTGATGTTAACCCAACGTAGCGCCAAAGAAAGCGTCTATGGACCTGGTCAGCATGAATTGATGCATATGCTGGCGTCGGGCAATAACAGCGACAAGTTCCGGGTGCTGTTACCCCAGTTCGAGGACGAATATATCAAGTGGTACAAAGGCAAAATGATCGTCTCGTCCATCCAATAATTACCATTGATGCAATGGGTTAATTGAATGTTTCCCCGAATCACATAACGGGAGTGTTACATGACACACACAACAATCCGGATCCAGGATCACGCACTTAATGCCCTGTATGAAGCGAACCCAGAGTTTGATGTCCGGCAGGTGAAATTCCACCATCCGGATGATATGTCGGCGCTGCGGGAACAACTGGCTGCCACGGGGCTTGATGACGACGGGATTGCAACGAAAGTCACCGAGCTGAAAACCTGGCAACGTTTGCTCAATCTGCATCCGGATGCCAATGTTGCACAGGGGCTGATAAGTCGTGGCATAGTCAGTGCAAACCAACTGGCGCGCATACCGCTGCAGACATTTGTGCAGGCGCATGCGCAACCACTGGGCATGAGCACCGCAGAGGCCACGGAGATGCACCAACGCGCGGTTGGTGTACGTAACAGCGCCATGCACTTATGGGCCTCGGTGAGCGGCACGGTGGCCTCCCCGTATTACCGTTATTCCGCGATGGACACCGTGAGCCCCGAGCTGAAGGAAACCTTCCAGAATCTGCCCAGCTACCAGGATATGTTCGGCTCGCTTGATTATTGCAACTGTCCGGAGTGTCGCTCGATCTTTGGCCCGGCGGCGTATCTGGTCGATCTGCTGCGCATCATCGACCAGTACGTTACCACGCCGAACCGCGCCACGATTGATGACGCTTTTCTCTTTACGGCGCGTCGCCCGGATATCTGGACTATCCCGCTCGACTGTGGCGCGGCCAATGATGCCGTACCTTATCTGCAAATCGTTAATGAACGCCTGATCGCCCGTGCCGAATTGGTCACTGGTCAGGGTGTGCTGGAACAACTGGCCATCACACTGGTGTACCCACAGGCGCTGCCTTTTAACGCCCCGCTGGATCAGATCCGGGTGTTGCTCGATAAACTGGATTGCAGTTACGGTCAGGTCTTGTCGGCATGGAGTGTGGCGGCCAGCACCGTTGCCGCGCAAACGCTGGGGTTGTCTGCCGATCAGCAGCGCATTGTGACGACCGCGCTGACGGTGGCCGCCGAGATCGCGCCTTACTACAATGTCAGTGATATCAGCACGCTCAGCGTGGCCGACACGTTTATGGCCAGCACCTGGATGAACTATGCGCAGATGCTGACACTGTTGGAGCAGGATTTATCCGCGACGGAACAGCAGGCGGGCTTGCAGGTTAACTTTTTCCTTAACCAGGGGCTGGGCGGCAAATGGGTCGCTCTGAGTCAGCCAGAGGGTAAGCCCGCGCAGCTGGATAATCTGACGGCCACGGCGCTGGATAGCATCAACCGTTTGCAGCGTCTGGCAACGCAACTGGGCAACCCCGCAGCCGAGGTCGACTGGGCGCTACGCTGTGTGCAGGGCGGTAATGCGCCCGTTATCAGCGAGGATAGCCTGATCGCGTTGCAACAACTATTGGCGATCGCCGCTCAGTTGGGGCTGGATCTGCCCACGGCCAGTTCACTGGCCGGGCCGATTAAAACCTACGGGCAGGGCGCTGACGAGGCGGGCCCGCAGTTTGACCGGTTGTTCAACTCCCCGGCGATCCTCGCCAGCAACGCGCCGTATCATCCATCCGGCAACCCACTGAATGCAGGGTATACCGATACGCCACTGGTCTGGACGCCGGGTTCATCCGCGGCGGAAGATATCCATGCCATCAACCGTGTCCTGCCGGGGCTGGGGATTAGCCTGAGTGATGCCAATGCGCTGGGTCTTGCGCTGGTGGGTGAGAACGCGCAACAAACACTGACCGTACAAACGCTGTCGGACTTATATCGCCATGCGTTACTCAGCCGTAAGCTGCAACTGCCCATGAGTCGCTATCTGCTATTGCTGAAACTGGCTGGCGTGGCAACACCTGCCACGCCGAGCGTGCAGGAGATTGCCGCGCTGGTCGGGAAATGCCAGTGGCTGACCCAGGCCGGTTTGTCGGTGTACCAGCTTGATTACTTTATTAATGGTGTCGCCAGTGTGTACGTCAATCCGCTGTATCAGCCGGATAACACCACGGTGTGGCAGCAGGGGCTGTGGGTAGCGGTACCGGCAGGTACGGCTTCCACCGGCAGCGATATCACTGCGCAGGTGGCGGTGCTGTTTGGTGTCGACAATCCGCTGGCCACTACCGCGATGTCGATGGCGGTGGCGGCGGTGGCGTTGCCTGCGGGGGCCACCGACTGGGAAACGGCATTTATGGCGGCACAGAGTGATGGCAAAACGCCGGAGTATGCCAGCTATGTGCAGACGGTGCTGAAATGGGTCTCGCGCTGGCTGGTACTGGCGCAGAGCCTGAATCTTGCCGATACGACTCTGGCGAATGTGGCGGTTTGCCCGGCGGCTTATCAATTACCGACAAATTTCGCGGTACTGAGCTGGGAGGCCATCAGCAATATCTGGCAGGTGCAGCAGATGATGCAAAACCACGGGGATTTGCAGCAAAACCTGTTGCTGTATATCCAGTTGGTGTCGACGGGGGCAACCAGTGACTCGAGTTTACTGGCGCTGCAAAAAGCGACCGGCTGGGATCCCGTCGTGGTGGCGGCGCTGTTGAGCGGGCCGCTGCAGGCGGTGACGGTGGTCACGTTACAACTGAACCGCCTACAAACCTGCATCGATGTGATGAGCCGTCTTGGCGCGAATCCCGGTTTTATGCAGTCGATGGTGGATGTGGCGGCATTACCGGCGAAGGGGAACTGGACGGCGTGGATCCAGAGTGCCGCCGCCGTGCTGGCCAAAACCGCCAGTATCTATGGTACCCAGTGGGAGAGCGTCTGGACGCCGCTGTCCGGTGATTTGGCGGTGCATCTGCGTGACGCACTGCTGTCGTTGGTGCTGTCGCAGCTTAATAGCGCCGATCCGACCATCAAAACCGCCCGTAATGTCTATGAGTTCTTGCTGACTGATGTCGAAATGGGGGCGGCCACCACCATTTCCTACATTGTGGAAGCGTTGAATGCCGCCCAACTCTATTTACAGCGTTGCCGTTTACAGCTGGAGCCGGGGGTGCTGGATCTGACACAGATCCAGGATCCGTGGTGGGAATGGATGATGAACTACCGTGTCTGGCAGGCGAACCGTGAGATTTTTGTCTATCCGGAAAATTATCTAATCCCCAGCTTGCGCAAAAACACGACGCCACAGTTCACGGCGCTGGTGCAAAGCCTGCAACAGTCGGATGTTAACAAGGCGTATGTGGGCGCGGCGTTCACCACCTATATCAACAGTTTTTCCGAGGTGGCCGAGTTAAAACCGGTCGATGCCTACCGCACCAAAATTAATGGCAGCAACAGGATCTATCTGTTGTCACGCAGCAAGACAGCGCCTTACACCTTCTATTACTGCCAGCAAACGGACAATATGCCGTGGACGCCGTGGGAGAAAATCGATCTGACGATCAATTCGGCGAACTGTACGCTGGTTTATGCCTTCAGCCGTCCCTTCCTGTTCTGGAATGAGATCAAGAAAAACAATACCTCTTCGGTTTCCGGTTCACCCAGCGAAGTCACCACCACCAACAGCGTGACCTATACCGCGTCGGTGATGTACTCCTTCCTGAATCAGGAGGGGAAATGGGTACAACCGCAGACGCTGGTTGATCAGGATGTGGTGCTGTTCCGTTCGGATGATACCCGCAATATTGCGCTGATGAATAACGCCATGTTTGATGGCCTGTTTGATATGGCGGCAGCGTGCTGGAACAAAGTCTTTGCCTTTAATGTGGATGCGACAAACTACGTGGAACCGCCTCCGTTTAAGGCCGAAGCCGAGCGGCTGGTGGTGATGTATGGCCCCAATGTGCTGGATACAGGGGATATTTGGGGGACGAAAAACCCCTCGTCACCGACCAGCGATCCCAGTGCGGGCAGTTTCTGGCTAAACCTGCGCGACCGCGCAGAAGATCACAATCGAATGGTTATGGGGCAACTGTCCGGCAATATGAATCTGCGCCCGGTTGCCGTGCTGAACCTCAGCCTGGAAGGCGATGTGCTGGTCCAGCGCCAGGAGTTGCTGCTGGCCGATCCCTATATCGCAAAAACGCCATTATCGCTGATTCATGCCGAGATTCAGAGCTCAGGCGATGTGCTGCAGGTCACCCATCGCAGCCAACCCATTACTGACAATCGCAATGCGCCAGGCACCGTTGGCCTGACCGTTGGCAGTAAGGCCAGCGCCGTCAATGGTCATTCGTTTATTGGCAGCGGAATTTCTGCCACGCAGAGCCTGCAAATATACCAGGCGTTACAGGCGGCAGAGGTGATTGATGCGACCGGCAATGTGTTACCACAGGCGATGGCGACGCTGGATCTGTATAGCGTACTGTCGGGGGTCACGGCGTATGGCGCGTTCAGCCCACTGCAATTTTCGGCAGTGCAGCAGGTGTTGTTCGACCATCTGGAAGGGAGCGAGCTGTTCGGAACCATTGCCGGAAACTGCACGAAAGTCGTGCCGGTAGGCACCCAGCCCGGTTGGTTCCTGTTCTTTGTGCAGGATGAGATCTTCCTGCTATCGCCGGAAAACGGCGACAAGGGGCAGCCAGCATTTTCCAGCTTTGCCGAAGGGCTGACGGTGGGGGATCCGCTGATTGAGCCGACGTTTGCAATTATGACCTATCAGGGCACTTCGCCCGGTAGCATCAACGCGGTCTTATCACGGCAAATTTACACCATTCTGACGCAGTACAACCTGGTGAAAGACGGTCGGCTGGCTGCCGGTGTGACGGTGGCTTATCTACAGGCCATATTACTCAACATGGGGCTGACGGATGCCCAGTATCAATACATTCTGAATGCGCTACGAAACTATCCGGTGATTTTCGACGATGCGTTTATCAGCGATAAAATCACTTACGCTGTGTCGCAACAAATTTATGTCGCGCTGCAAACCATGCCGCCGCTGATTGACCCTAACGGGCGCATCGATATGGAGCATTTGACCGGTACCAACGTGCAGCTTTGTCTGGGTAACTTGCTGCTGTCGGGAACCATTACTCAGAGCCAGATTGCCGGTATTTACCGGATCCTTGCGCAGACACCGAAAGCGATTGTGCTGACTTACCAGAATCACGGTGCAGCCGTGGGCTACACCACTACCGGTGACTTCCATTTTAACGTGACCCGATTGTCGACCAGTGCGATCAGCAAAATCAGCCGCGCGCTGTTTGTGGGCGGCGTGGATAGCCTGCTGAATTTAAAAATTCAGCAGATCCCGGTGCTACCGGTGCTGCCGTTTGAACGATTTACCCCGTCGACGACCAGCCTGAACTGGCCTAGTGCGCTGGATGCCACACAGGTCGATTTTGACGGTCTGTATGGCCAGTATTTCTGGGAAATTTTTTACCATATCCCCATGCTGGTGGCCGCCGGTCTGAATACTAACCAGCAATTCCAGGAAGCGCAGACGTGGCTGCAATATGTCTTCAACCCGACAGAGGCGGAACAGTTTGTGACCGCCGCCACGATCGTGGACGAGACGGAGCAGGCGATTGCGCTACCGCAAGCCGACACCATTATTACGCAACTCAAACAAAACCCACTCCCACCCGCGTCGCCGATCCTCAATGCTGCAGGGGAAGTCAATCCGACATTCACGGCCACCACCAGTCTGAGTTTCCTGCAAAGTGCCGATCCCACGTTGACGACAGACCAGCTGCTGATGGTGCGCAATATCCTGCTCAATTACCAGTTGAGTGCCTCGGCCAGCCATTTCTGGAACTTCCGCCCGTTCCGCAACCATACCCTGCAAAGCCTGCAGGAGATGCTGTCGGACAGTAATCCGGCGGTCAAAGTGTATAACGACGATCCCTTTGATCCGTTTGCCATTGCGCGCTTACGCATCGGTGCCTTTGAAAAATCGACCCTGATGCAGTACATCGACAACCTGCTGGCGTGGGGCGACCAGTTGTTTATCCAGGATTCGTGGGAATCTATCACCGGCGCCTATATGTTGTATGTCTATGCCTACGATCTGCTGGGCCCTCGACCACAGTTGGTGGGCGAGTGTGCGGGTGATGGCATAGTGTTGAATTTCGAAGAAATCAAAGCGAAATATCCTGATGGTATCCCGCAGTTTTTGATCGACCTGGAGAACTTCATTCCAGGCGGTTCCGGTTCGACGACGCCGATGCTGGGACACGCCTTTAACGACCTGTATGTCTACTTCTGTGTCCCGGAAAACAGTGACCTGATGCAGCGCTGGGATACCGCAGAAGACCGGATGAACAAGATCAACCACTCGCTGAACATTGATGGTGTTTACCGCTCACTGGCGCTGTTCCAGCCGCCGCTCAATCCGCTGGATCTGGTGCGGGCAGCAGCGGCGGGAAACAACGTGATGACGGGGGCGTCGTCCAGTGTGCAGTTGACACCGTATCGCTTTACTTCAGCGATTGGCGCGGCACAGAACCTGTGCAACATCCTGATTGAACTGGGTAGTGCGTTGTTATCCGTGCTGGAAAAAAATGATGCCGAAGCACTGGCAGCGCTACGCAATAACCAGGAAGGCCAAATCCTGGAGATGAATATCAGCATTAAAACGGAACGCATCAGTGAGATTCAGGCGAACATCCTGTCGCTGACGGCGTCGCAAACGGGCGCGGCCAGTCGTCTGACGTACTATACCGATATGCTCAACAACGGGTTAAGTGGCTACGAGCAGACCAGCCTGGATGCCACCGCCGCCGCACTGGCGGCCAACATCCTGGGCAGTATCAGCAAGACGGCGGCGACCATCGCCTATGCCGTGCCACAAGTCGGCTCGCCGTTTGCCATGACCTATGGCGGCGTGCAACTGGGGTCGGCGGTGAATGCCTCGTCGGGGGTGTTCGAGATCGGCGCGGAGATCAGTAGCTTTATTTCGCAGCGGGCTGCCACGATGGGCGGGTACGAACGGCGCAGCCAGGAGTGGAGTTTGCAGAAACAAATCGCACAGGCGGACAGTGACAGCATTGCCCAGCAGCTTGTTGCCGCGAATCTGCAACTGCAGTCGGCGCAGCAGGATCTGGCGGTGCAGCAGAAAAGCATTGCGCAGAACCAGGTTATTGAGCGCTATCTGCAGGATAAATTCTCTAACCAGGATCTCTACCAGTGGATGGCAGGCCGCCTGAGCGCGGTCTACTTCCAGACCTGGGCGCTGGGTCTGCAAGCGGCGCAGCAGGCACAGGCCTCGTATCAGTTTGAAACGGACAGCAACCAGAGTTTCCTGTCGTTTGATTACTGGGACAGTTTGCACAAAGGATTGACGGCGGGCGAAGGATTACGGCTGGCGCTTAATCGCATGGAAGCCGCCTGGCGTACCGGCGATAAGCGCAGCCTGGAAATTGAGAAAACCATCTCGCTGGCGATGATTGCGCCGGAGCAATTACTGAAGCTCAAGAGCGATGGGGCGTGCTCTTTCTCGCTGAGCGAATCGTTGTTTGATTATGATTATCCGGGCCATTACTCGCGCAAAATCACCACGATTTCGCTGTCGATCCCGGCGGTGATTGGGCCGTATCAGAATATCAAAGCGGTTTTGACGCAGATGAAAAACAGTATTGCGACCACCGCCAACATTGATGAGGTGAAGTATTTGCTGTCGCCCGTTGGCGAAGCGCCGCAGGGCATACGGCAAGACTGGGCGCACGGGCAGAGCATTGCCGTTTCACGCGGTGTCGATGATTCGGGGTTGTTTACGCTGGATTTCCAGGATCCCCGTTACCTGCCTTTTGAGAATACCGGCGCGGTTTCTGACTGGACGCTGAGTATGCCGCTCGATACCAACCGTTTTGATTTTGGCCAACTCTCGGATGTGATCATTACCCTGCGTTATACCGCCCTGTCCGACGATGAGCTGGCACGCAAGGTGCGCGGCGTGCTGGCGCAGACACCGCTGCTGAATGGCATCTATGTCGATGGCGGCATGCAAAGCACCGCGTGGCAGACCTTCCTGCTCGATCACAGCGACGCCAAAACACAGACGCTGACGCTGGATATCAATCCTGCCCAGTTGGGTTACTTCAAAAGCCTGACCTACAACGAACTGGTTCTGCAACTGACGACCGCGACCGGGATCACCCTTGCCGCTAACGCCACGTTTATGACTATCGCATCGGGGAATAACACCACCACACCGTCCTTTATTGATGGGAAAGCGGTCGTCGATGCACTCAACTGGAATGGCAAAACCGCGCCGACGACGTGGACGTTCCAGTTTGATCTGACCAACCCGTCCATTGCGCCTCTGCTGAGCGATGGCTTTATTGACGGCAGCAAGCTGCTGGATCTGCAAGTTGTCGCCCTGTACGCGGCCAAAATCTTTTAAGGAATAAATGGAGGAATGAGATGCAAACCAACACCTTAAGCAGCGAATTAACAATGAGCGCTGATGGCTCTCTGCAGCAGCAGTGTGCAGAGATGGGAGCCCTGCTGGGGCTGGATGCACCGGTCAGTGAGGCCGTGCTGAAGGCGGCGCTGACGGATACCACCTATGCGCATCATCTGCTGGTCAGCCGTGGTTCGCCGTTTATGGCGCACTTGCTTGACCACCCACCGGTCGTCATTGCGAATGAGGCAGAAGAATTTACCACCTCGGCGCTACTGATGCGCGCCGGGTCAGCGCTGGCGCGTTGGGGAAAGACCGGTTTCTCTACCGTGTCGGATGAGCTGTATCGCGACAGGCTCGCGCTGTGCCAAAACTGCCCGCACCTGAAGGCTCCACCCGAACATCAGCACACTTTGTACGCCTTTGCCGGTGCCAGCAATGGGGAAAAATCGGTGTGCGGGAAGTGCGGATGTGTGGTGGCGGCCAAAGCCCGCAGGCCGAACGAGACTTGCCCGGATGCGCATCCCGACCGTCCAGGATTGAATCGCTGGAATGAACCTGTCGCTCAGGTCAATTGACTGCGCGGCCATCGCGCTAACGGTGCTTTGTTTATCCGCATCCTGAAGGAGGTGTCATCAGCATAAAAAGCCGTAGCAGATTACGTCATATGTCATCAGAACGTTCAAAAACTCAGTTTAAGGAGAGAGTTATGGCTGGCTATGATCCAACGGTGTGTAATCAGAAATTGATCCAACAAGGTATGCTGCCGCTGTGCGGCGGTGACTACCATTGTCAGGATGTTGTTAACCAAAGTTCCTCTTACCATTCGCTGTGTGGTGATGGTAGCGATCCCACCAAAATCTACACGCCGGTGCAATGTACCGCCTGTACGAATGGCACAAGTTATTTGTATTTCCCCTCAGCGACATTTTTTGCACAGTGTGCGGCACAAGGGGCGGGCTGGGGGCCAGCATTTTGTTACTGTTGTTGTAGCTGTTTTGCCAATGACACGATTGTGGCTGTCCCTGAGGGAGACAAAGCGATCTATCTGTTTACGGTGGGTGATTCCGTGCTGGCAGGTACGGTGGCTGCGAATAACGGCAAGGTTCAGATCGGCTGGGATACGGCGGTGGTGAACTTCAGTTCGGGAACGGGCAGCACCGGGTATCAACCGATGATGGTCTATATCGCGATGCAAAGTGCAGGGGCCAAAGAGATCAAAGAGATCAAAGAGATCATCTGTACCATGGATCAGATATTCCTGCTGGCGGATGGCAAATACACGAAAGCGGCGAATTTGCGTCCTGGGCAGCATCTGGTTAACAAGGATGGTGAACCCGTTGCCATTGACATGGTGAGTATTGGTTCCTATGAAGGCGGTGTACACCATATTTCGACTAACCAGCCGTGGCTCAAAGTTCCCGATGGCCATCTGCTGTTAACGGGTGGCGTGGTGGCGGGCGACTACACCTTACAACTCTATTTCGACGAACTTCCTGCGCAGTTGAAAGAAGAGGGGCTGGAGAGTAAACCGATGCTGGGCACCGCTGCCTACGATAAGGCTTACGCAAATGATGTAAAACGCAGTGAGGCCCTGTTTGAATTTGTTGGCTCTGGTTCCAACACCCAGCCGGGGGTTGTGCAACGTAAAATGGCAATGGGGTTGTTCACAACCTACAGTGTGGGTACCGCGTATATTCCCTATGGCGCGCAGGCGCTGTTTACACCGGCGCAGGCTGCGGACATTGCGGAAAACGGAGCGCAGGCACCAATCAGCAATACGATTTCAATCGGTACCTTTAACACCATCGCAAAACAGTTTGCCGGTTTTTACCCGGATATTGATTTCTATTTTGATCAACTGGATACCGTGCCCAATCTGTATGCCTTTAAATACCTTGGCCGCAAAACGGTGGTCGTCAGCGGTGGGCTGGGCAGGATGAAAGGTTTCAATTACGAAGGGATGTTCATCGCCATGGCGCATGGTATTGCCTGCTTTTTTGGCGGCGAACCGGAAAATAGCTTTGGTTATTCCGCCGTCGGGCAGGCGGACTGGTATGCCTTTGGCGTGATCTCGAAAGTGTGCTGGTCCAGCGCACCATCGATGACCTACCTGCTGGAGGCGCGCAGACAATGGAATGACTTGTTTGCCTTGATCAGCCCGGAGAACGGGAAGGGTAACCCGCTGGATCCGCTTAACGATCCGTCCATTGCCTGCCGCTCGCAAACGATTGATGTGGCGATTGCTGGCGGTAACTTGCCGGAATGCGCCGGTGGCGAACCGTTGCCAACAATTGAGTTGCAGCAGGTGGGGGCGCGATCACCTACGGATGTGGTGCTGAGCTTGAGTCTGGCGGTGGATGAAACCAGCGGTAGCAATGTGGCTAATTACCTTCTCGAACCGGATAGCATCATCACCCAGGCTGTAGTGGATCGCACGACGGGATTTATCGTGCACCTGACGGCCCCTTTAATGCCCAGTACGGAGTATAAAATTACCATCCAGAACCTGGTTTCAATTCTTGGCACGGGCATTGACCCTGCACACAGCAGCATGACATTTACCACACCGCCAGTATAAATAATAACGTCGCACAAGTAGGCCAATAGACACTCCGGCTTGATGGGGTGTCTATTGCGGGGGGCTCCCACGTTTTTGATCCTACCAGTGTTTGCAGAAGTGTCTTAATCATCACAGCCAATTTAACTTAAGTTGTGCGAGATCCTGGTTCATAAGACAAGTTCACCATATCTAATTGCTTTAAATGAATATTTTTAATATAAATATCAACTCACCTCGAGATAACTTCATGAACTAACGGGAAATGTGCCTCTCGTCAGCATACGCTCGTTCGGTGCATGGAACATTAGCCATCTTAGCCGTAGAACCTCACACATTATTTATAGGTAAATTCATCTTTTCTCACTAGCGCCATCAGTAATTTGGATTGTTCTATTGAAATATTGAATAAAATACAATCCTTGGTCAGGGGGAGTTAAAGCCGAAACCGAGGATAAAACGGAGTTAAGCAATGAAGGATCAAAATAACTACCTGGCGTCGCTCGAGACCTGTAGACGGATCGCCAAAGAAGAGTACACGACTATTCAGCGCTACTTCAAACAATGCGACGCCATTATCGATGAGCTGAGTAAAAAATTGCAACGCGTGATTGAACATGGCAGCCGAACGCTTTCCAGGGACAAGATGGTTGCGGATGGTCTTACCGACATGATGCATAGCCTTCAGAGAGACTATGGAAAGCTACTCTCGAAACGAAACGCCAATCTCGAAAAACAGCAAAGAAGTCTTGATTGCTTTAACGTCATGCTTTTTGGCCGCACGATGGCGGGCAAAAGTACGGTTCGCGAGGCGATTACCCGAGGAGATGGTCAGACCATTGGTAAAGGAGCACAAAGAACAACACGCGACGTTCAAGAGTATGAATGGAACAACTTAAGAATAATCGACACCCCTGGTTTCGGAGCCTATAACGGCCAGGAGGACACGCAGGTTGCCCACGAGATCCTTGAGCAGTCTGACGTCGTGCTGTTTATGCTTAATAGTGACAGTATTCAGGAATCAACCTTTGTTGAGCTTGAACATGTTCATAAGCTCAACAAACCCTTGATCTTTGTATTGAACATGAAAAAAGATCTGGAGAATGAGGGCAATCGGCGACGGGCGCTGAAAAATCCGGAAAAATATATTTTCAAAGAAGACGAAATTCAAGGACATACTGAACGCTTAAAAAACCTCACCAGCCGTGTAGGCATCAATCCCGGCGCGGTTCGAATCATCCCCATTCATGCCCAGGCTGCATTCCTGGCAACGACTGTACCGGGTGAAGAAGGTTCTCAATTACATGAGCTGAGCCGAATCGATCACGTTCTTAATGCGCTCATTAAAGAAGTCGAAGGCAATGGACCGATCCGCAGAGTCCAGACGTTTCTCGATTCAAGCCTCCATCATGTTGATGAACAGAGTTTACTGATCCTAAGACAAAGGGATCAACTTTCTATGCTTTTGCCACAGTATGAAAGTGGCCTCACGCGTATTTCCCAGTGGAAGATGAAGACACTTCGCGATGCGCCACGGCTCCTCTCAAGGGCAGTCGATCTCGCTTTTAAACCGCTCATTGCCTCTGTGGCTGATTTTGTTGACGACCATATTGAGACTGACAATGCGGCAAGCGCATGGGATCGTCATTATAAAAGCCTAAATATCACAAAAAACATTGAGAAATCGGTGCAGGATTTGGCTGAGCAGGTGATGGAAGAGCTTCAGGATTTCAATCGAGAAATGAATGAGGGACTTGATATTACCCTGTCTTTTGAAGTTTCCCACAATGGGAAGAACTTCAGCGAGTCCGACTTCAAGCGAATAAACGGCTGGGGCTCGGCGATAGCCGGGGTTGTAAGTGCTATTGCTTTCTTTAATTCCTGGAATCCTGTCGGTTGGGTGGCGGTTGGTATCAGTATAGTGTTCACCGTATTCTCGCTCTTCTCAGACAGTCGTGCTAAAAAACTTAAAGAGGCCAAATCAGAACAGCGTCAGGCTTTGCTTGAGGATATCGAGGAAAGTAAGAAAAAAATAAAGTCTAATTTAGTCGATTGGTTCGAAATGAATATCCATCGCGCCTATATTATTCCTGTGGAAAATAACCTATCTCATCTTTGTCAAGCACTTAATAAGTTTATAAACGAAATGGATGAAGCCGAAAGTCAACTCGGTACACTGAAGCATGAAATTAACTTTAGGCTACTGAACAGAGTCGCTCATATCATCACTAAGCAACACCGGGACCTGTGCTTTAAGCAAGGACGCGCCGGGGAGATAATGATCGTCATCAATAAGTTCGAAAGCGACTCAGCCGATAAAGAGACTAAGATTTCGGGTATCACGCAGGTGCTTGAGCCCAAAATTCCTGAGGACTTTCCCATCGTCTTTACTGATGCGCAGTCATTCTTCGACGCGTTGGATGAGGACGATGAGCAAGAGCGTCAAGAGCTGTTGGCGCTTTCCAACGCCGAAGGGCTCACCAAAGCCATTGATAGTTTTGTGGCGCAACGTGGTCTGTACGCCAGGCTGACAACGCCTCTCCAGCAGCTTCAAGTCAGGCTGGAATCAAAAATAGATGAGCTGACCATTTCTGACCCACTACAAAAAGGCCTGGTGAGCTTGCTCACTCAAAACAAGCGCGTATTTCTGGCTAACAGACGTGATCTGACTAAAAAAGTCGGAGCGCATCTGGACACGCTGAATAGTCAGATTGTTGAGCAAGGCAACCAACTGGCCGATGCTTTGGGTGGAGAACAGGAAGCATTCGAAAAGATGCAGGACAGCGCGATTTACGAATGTGAGCGACTAATTAATTCGACTTTGGAAGCGCTGCGGGGCACTGTAGACGAGTGTCTGTCAGATCTGGAGGCTGAGTTAGTCGAATTGGCGAATACCCCTGCCAGCGCGAAGATCAACGAAGCGCTGTTGACTGCAAAGAATTTCAATCCCGAAGCCGAACAAGGGAAAGTCGGCAGCGTCTCAAACGACGATCCCTTTAAGCTTAATAGTGCAATTAATCAGGGTATAGTGAAGTCCGCAGAGAAAGGGTTTTCCTTCCTGGCGAAAAGCGCTATAGGTGATGCCTCTAAAACAGGGCTGAAATCCATTTCTGGTAGCAGCCTGCACAATGCTATTAAAGAGATTGGAGGCTTCTTTGGCTACAAGTTCAAGGCCTGGGAGGCGGTTAAAATAGCGGAAAAAATAGGGAAGGGCGCAAAATTTCTGGGTCCTGCCATGGCGATTTTTGGGGTGGGTATGCAGATTTATGATGACTATCAACAGTCTGAGCATGCAAAAAAGATCCTTCAAATTAAGCGGGACATTCGCAAAAACTTTAAAGAATACAGCGAAGCCGTGCGTGAGAGCATGGATACTCAGCTCAAGAAGGTGCATGAAATGGGCTTTGATCTGCCTATCACGAATATCGATGAGGCTCTGCATGAAATACGTTCACAGGTTGAGGGTAAATCCGATAGCGCTAATGCGCTGCGGGCGCAACTGGATGAAGTCAAAAATTTACGCGAAGAGATTCAAGGTGCCTTTTAATATTTCAAGATGTAATTATTTTGTGTCTAGTGCTCAGCGCTAAATAGGTGTTCCAAAACTATACACTCTTGCCAGCCCAATTTGACCCATTAAGAGATGGGCTGGTGTTGAGACGGGATGCATGACGAGACAATTCTTTTGGCGTTTCATTCCGATAGTACGGAGATACATAGGTAGAGATCAGATAGCCAATGAATCTAATCACTGCTCGTACTCTAGCGACATTGCAATAAAAGGGAGGTATCTAAAAATTCACAACATGCTGATTTCTATGGCTGCACCAGTGAACCATGAAGTAATAGACCCATGGCGGTAATTTAACATAATATACATTATGCGCACCAATATGACAAATGGAGAAAAACAGCCCTGTGGTGTGAGTCAGTCATACAACCAGCGGCCTGCCTTAGCTGATTCGATTAGCATATTGATAGTCAATGGCTTCGCATCTTTGCGATTTTTAAAAGGAAAATAAACGCTGAAATTAAGATCAGAATGTATCAGATTAAACTCAGTAAAAATCTCATCAAGAAGATCCTGAGCCTCCTCCTCGTCCATGTTCATTGTATGGTTCAACGAGGTTTCACCGTTTAAATGAGGCATTTTAAATGTCAGCCATGAACGGCCATTCCAGGGCTGGACTAATTCGTAAACTCTCTTTTCAATAGCATCTGCATCTACCATATTTTATCATTTCCTCTGGCTATGCGGTTGTAATCCCTGACAGTACGATAAGTAATCTCCGAAATATCGGTAGCCAGAATGACCCAACCTAATACCGGTATCGCTCGCCCGGTAAAAGTACTGATTTGTCTGACCATTATAATTTTCAATTTATGAGGTGGATAACCACCAATTACAGAAGTCGGTGTATCCGGCATTCTACAGATCCAGCTCGACCCACACGGCGGCATGATCCGAGCCAGCATTAACCGGTTTTTTCAGTTCGGCGTAGGTTTCCCACTTCGCTGGCTGCACGCCGGGCCACATCCCTTTACGGTACACGCCGCCCTGCTTTACCGTTTCCCATAACGCAGGTGACAACAGGATGTAGTCGATTTTGTTATTGGCGGTACAGCTTCCCCAGGATCCAGGATAACCGCCATTATCAAACTTTGCATGAGTGAAAATATCGCGCAGGTCGGTATCTTTTAGCAGTGGTGCAAGTGCCTGGCTGTCTGGCGTGTCGTTGAAATCCCCGACAATGGCAATCAGCGTTTCGCCCTCTTTGATGCGTTGCTGATAAATCGCTTTCACCCGTTCGGCCTGCTCCCGTCGGCGTGCATCCGAACTGTTTTGCGAGCCATAACCTTTACTTTTCAGGTGATTCACTAACACATGCAGCGTTCTGCCATCCTTTAACGGGATGGTAAACTCCGGGCAATCGCGGGAGAAAATCAGAGCGCCATCGGCATCTTTATCATCAACATGGCTACGGATGGTCTCAATTGGGAATGCGCTTACGGTCATCAAACCGACATCGATCCCGCGTTCGTCGTTACCATCAATCACCATCACATGCTCAAACGGCTTGCCATTACGGGCGGGAATGATTTCGCGGTTAAATGCCAGCAAAGCGGGTCGACTTTCCGCCTCGACGACAGCGAGAACGTCGGCCTGCAGATCAATCATTACCTGCGCGGTCAACAGCATGGCCGTTTCATCCACCGGCGCGGCGCGTAGCTCCAGTGAGCCAACCCAGTCGGCTCGTCCTTCGGCGATAATACGGATCTCCGAGCCATCTGTGGGCCGCGTCAGCAGTTTGCCACGGTTACGACGCAGGATCACAAACGGGCCAGTATCAGACTTTTTCAGCCCCAGTTCGTTAAGCAAAACCACCATTTTTTGTTTCATTTCGGCGGTATAGGTTAATTCGCCGAGTAACGCATTGAGGGCGGCAAACTTTTCCAGAATCGGTTTGCCTTCGTCCCAGTCGGCCAGATTCATGGCCTTCGCGCGGTCGAATAAGTTTTCCACATTGTAAGACGCCAGCCGCATCATGTACCCTCCCCTTGATTTCAGCCGCTTCTGTTACAGTTGCACAGGCAGTTCCCGGTTATGATTGTAGTCGTCGGCGGTGTCTTCAACATGACAGAAACACGGGAAATCAGATTGTTCATCTGATTTAACATAAATTACCGAAAGGGGTCACACTGCTATGTCGTTAAGCGTCAGGGTCGAAAAACCTCTTTTCAACCAGGCCGCAATGTGCGGCAAACGCTCAGCACAAACTGCCGCAGCCAGCGGTGCGCAGGATCAACTTCCGAACGCGGATACCAGAGTTGCGAAACGGTGATGCGACGTTGCTGGCAATCGCTTTCAGTCTGAGTCGCCTGCGTCAGTTTCCGAATCAGACCGTGTGCTGAGCCAGCCAGATCGTGTGGCCGGTACAGTTGGGATCTTCTGCCCGCATATCCGGCACGCGAAAGCCGATTGCTGACAGCTGTGCCAGGTACTCCCCAGGTGCAAGGCTGGCGTGAAACAGCGGTTATCATGGTAAACCTCGGTGCTGGCGAGGGTTTTGATGTCGGGCATCATTATTCTCCTGGGGTGAGTTCGCATTCCATATCAAAGCAGCGTAGATCGGCTCGCGCCATTTTTGAGTAATGTCGGTTTTCCCGTACGACGCGAAACCCCTGCTGTTGATAGAAACGGCAGGCATTCGGCGTTGATGCCAGCGTCAGACGGGCAAAACCGCGGCGTCGCGCTTCCTGCTTCAGGACAGCGATGATAGCCGAGGCCAGACCTTTGCCGCTCCACTGCGGCAGGGTGAAAATGGCCTCCACACTGCCGGTGCGCAGATCGAGATAACCGCTGGCAACGGGGATATTCTCCGACGTGACGGCAACATAGAACGGGTTCTCTGCGATCACCACACGGTAATTGTCCGGCATGGTTTGTGGTGTCCAGGCCTCGATCACCTCCGATGAATAGACCGTTTTACACCCGTGTTGTATCGCTGCGTTGCGAATCTGCCACAACGTTTCGGCCTCTTCAGGCACTGCCAGTCTGATTGTCATACGCGCTCCTTTGTTAAAAAGGATAGCTTCAATGGCATTCATTACCAGGTTCAGCAGTACTTGCTGGATCTGCACACTGTCGCCGCAAAACAGGCTGTTGGCGGCCTGCAACCGGTAATCGACAGCAATATGTTGCCGCTCAAGTTCGTTTCGTGACAGTGTCACAATGTGGTGCAGCAGCGCGTGCAGATTGAGGCGTTCAAACACGGGCGGCTGGCGGCGCGTCAGGGATTGCAAGCTGCGAATCACCTTGCCTGCACGTTGCCCTTCGCGAATAATTTCCTCAAGCCCAGTGCGAACGTTTTCAATCGGCAGCGGATTCCGGTTAAGCCAACGCAGGCTGGCGCCCGCGTTGGAGACAATCGACATCAGTGGCTGGTTAATCTCATGGGCGGACGGCTCTCTACTGGCTGGTTTCCGGGCGTACTGTCGGCGGCATGCCGATGTACGATAACAGCGCGCGTCTCGATCGCGATACTGCCCTGCTGCTGTGGACTCAGGGCAGCGCCTGGTTCTCCAGTGAATAGGGGAAAAAAGGTCAGATCAAAGCCGATCAACTGGCGGACCTCGCCATTCTGAGTAAGGACTACTTCCGCGTACCGGAAGAAGAGATCAAAGGGATTGAGTCGGTACTGACCGTGGTAGGTGGCGATATCGTCTATGCCGCCGGTTAATTTGGCCCGCTGGCGCCGCCAGCGATTCCGGTGGTGCCGGAGTGGTCGCCGGTGGTCAAAGTTGCGGGGCATTATCGTAGCGCACCGCCGCAGGCGGCCCGTGTAGGCCAGGCTGCGGGTGTTCATCACTGTTCCGGCCCGTGCGGCGTTCACGTTCATCAGCACGATATCGCCCGTGGCAACGCCATGCCGGTATCAGATGAGAACGCGTTCTGGGGCGCGCTCGGCTGTAGCTGTTTTGCGTTCTGACATCATGAAAACGTCAACTGACTTTGCGCCCCGTATTGATGCGGGGCTGTTCTTCCTGCGCCTGACGGGCAGCCTGTTACTGCTGTATGTACACGGTCTGCCGAAGGTGTTCCATTTCAGTGAAGAGCTGACGCGTATCGAAGATCCGTTTGGTCTCGGGCCTTATATGAGCCTGCTGCCCGCCATTTTCGCCGAGGTTTGCTGCCCGCTATTTATCATTGCGGGCGTGGCGACGCGACTGGCCTGCCTACCCATCATCGGGGTACTGCTGGTGGCGATGCTGGCGGTACATGCCGACTGGTCGATTGCCGAAGGGCAATTCGGCTGGTTGCTGCTGATCATCTTTACAACGCTTTTGCTGACCGGCCCCGGAAACTGGCGAATCCGACGGACGGCAAAAGGAGTGATTGCATGACCCGGCAAAACGAACTGAAAGCAGCGGTGACAGTGTCACCTGTTCAACCTTCCTCCTCTTTGCATCAGCGCGTTTTCCGCATGCTATTAACGCGTGAGGGAAGAACGAAACCGGGCGTCAGTGCCCGGTTTTTGTGGAACAACTGGCTTGCTTTATCGCTCAGCACCTGCATCGCGCCCCGATCGCCCTTCACCATCGACGCCATAACGTATCTGGATAAATTAGATGCTGTCTCCGGCTTTGTTGGCGCGCTGGATAGCCCCGGGTACACCATTTATGCCATCGCCAGGGTAACCGTAAATGAGCGTTACACCCCACTCTTTCAGGCGCTTGACAAAGAAATCGCTTGTTTTCATGGTCATAGAGATGTTCTCCTTGCTGATCAAAGATCTGCAGGCCTGAGCGCAATCGACCTGGTGTGAGGTCGTTGAAGTAGCACAATACTGGCGTTAATCTCGCTTTAGCGCAGGCCACCGTGGTTTATGACGTCAGCCGATAGTGCGGCTGCACCAGACCCGAAGGGAAGCTGCGGCTTGATAACAGTGTCAAACCCTTTATCACGGCTCCTGGCCTGCAATTAATCACTCAACCTTTTTTGCGGCTCGTCAGCGATGGCGAGATGCGTTGCGGCCAGTTGATGGGGGATACGCCATTGAGTACCGGGCGGGCAAACAGGAATCCCTGGAAGCGTTGAACACCCACTGCTTCCAGCCAGCACCACTCTTCGATTTTCTCAACGCCTTCAGCCACCACGGTGATTTGCAGTTCAGCACAGCAATCGAGAATGGCTTTCACAATCGCCTGCTTCGGGCCGTGAAGATGAATGTCGGTAACGATGGTACGGTCGATTTTGAGTTTGTCGGGCTGGAATTTTGCCAGCAGCGACAGCCCGGCGAAACCGGAACCAAAATCATCAATCGCCAGGCCGATTCCGGCAGCGCGAAGCTGGCGAATGGCCCAGGTGAACTCTTCGTAGCCGGAAATCACTTCATCTTCTGTCACTTCAACGATGATTTGCCCGGGGTTGAGATGATTGCGGGTTATATGATTGAGCAGAATGTCCACCGCGCCGGGAATTTTCACCAGCGACATCGGTAACAAATTGATGGCCACTTTGTGGTTGCCAATTCCCAGGCGGCTGGCCATCGCCAGCGCCCAGCCTTTGGAGGCAAGATCCGCGTCATGCAGCTTGTCGGGCGCAATTGTGGAGAAATACTCCTGCGGGCTGCCGCCGTTCGGCCCGCGGATAAGCGCTTCCAGCGAAGAGATATTGCCGCGCAGCGGTTCAATGATCGGCTGGAAAGCGAACTGGCACGGCTGACCTTCAGTAACAGGTGCGCTGACATTGACGAACGGCGGGCTTTTAATGGTGAAAGACCACTGCTCCGGCTCGGTATTGCGTATCCCACCATTGCTCTTCGGCGAGGCGATAAAATTGCGGATAAATTTGTAAACCCGATCATTGCTCGCCAATTGATACTTCAGCGTGCCAAAACGCAGAATCGTGCGCAGCACGGCGGGCGATGTCATTGAGCAGAGATCAAACAGCATCATGCCGCGATCGACAAACCGGCGGTGCGGCGCATAATCACGCAATAATTCAACCATATGGCTGTGGCGGGTATCCCGGTTTATGCGCTCATAGACCACATTCACTGCGGTCAGCGGCCCTTCAAGGACCTGTAAGAAATGATCGCCATCGAACAGTAAAATCCCTGTGACCTGCAACTGTGAATTGCGCAGGTTTGCTCGCTCGACAAGTGACGTCAGCTGAGAGGGATCTAATGTGCGATTCAGGCGGCTACGGTAAATCAAAGTCGCTAACACGAGAAGCTACCCTCAGAATGCCCGGAAAAAACCGACTAGATAATGCAATCTCGCGATCCTAGCAAGATTGCAAGCATTCAGTCCGTTGATTAAGGGGCATTCTGTTAGCGTTCTCGCTGGCTTAAAATGGTTAGTCGGGCACGATAACCGTTACGAATGTGTTGACAAGCTGCTTCCTGTGCGGCAGGGCGGTCCCGACGCGCCAGTGCATCAACAATCACCTGATGCTCGCGCTTCGCCTCTTCGGCCCGCTCTTTTAGTTCGTAGGTGGTGCTGTGCAACAGCGACAAATGGATGCGCAAATTATCCAGCATTTCGTTCAGATAAGGATTGTGCGTGGAGCGGTAAATCTGGCGGTGGAACATCCGATTATGATCGTGCTGCGCTTTGCTGTCGGTAAGCGTCGCTTCTTTGTTGATCATTTCCTGCAACAGCGCAATCTCTTCGTCCGACGCGGCGGCAACCGCCAGATCCATTGCCAGACGTTCCAGCCCTTCGCGCACATCAAACAACTGGCGAAGACGTTCATAGCTGATATGCGCAATGATCAGCCCGCGTTGCGGACCGGGTTCGGCGAAACCCAGCGTTTCCAGCCGGTGTAGCGCTTCACGGATGGGCGTTCGGCTCAAACCAAACTGCTCCGCCAGCCGCGTTTCCTGCAAACGTTCTCCGGGTTGCAGTTCCCCTGCTTCAATGGCAGAAAGCAATATTTCAAAAGGCGTCAAGCCCGCGTCGCGACCCGTTGATTTCACGTTTTTAGCTCCGTTTAACTGTTCTTTATTGGCCTTCATTAAGGCTGCGCGCCCTGCCGTAGCATCTTGCCACAGGAAAGGTAACGCTTTTGCTTTTTTTGTTCTGAGCTTATTCGGAAATTATATTTTGACGTTTGTCGGATGGCTGCTATGTTTATTATATATTCATTGTATACAAATGAATTCAATAAAAAGAAAACGTATTTCTGACATTTTTATTTGTACGCCAATATCAGGGAAATCTTGTTCCACAATGACAAATGATGCAGATGTTGAACTGACCCGCGGAGAACAGCTAAGCCATTTTATCAGTCATGCTAACCAACTCGCCGTGCCGCCAGCCGTGCGGCATGAAGCTAAACGTGCACTGATCGATTTTCTTGGTGTCGCGCTTGGTGCCGTCAATGATGATGCGGTTAATGCGGTTCGCAAGGTGGCGAAAGTATGGAATGCTTCCGGTGAATCGCGCATTTTCCTTTCCGGTACGACCACTCCTGCTCTTGCCGCACTCATTAATGCCACAATGGCGCATGCCGCCGATTACGACGATACCCACCCTGCTGGCGCAGGCCATCCGGGCGGCCCTTGCTGGGCTACCGCTCTGGCCATGGCGCAGGCGCATCCGCTGGATGAAGAGCAGGTGTTGCTGGCATTTATCGCGGGCTTCGAAGTGATGGCGAAACTTGGCGGTGGCTGGGTGCCGGGCGTCGGACGTAATCTGCAGCGCCGTGGTTTTCATCCCACTTCCGTGGTTGGACGCGTCGGTGCCGCAGCCGTTGCTGCGGTGATTTTACAGCTTTCACAAGAACAGGTGCGTAATGCGCTCGGCGCGGTAGCCACCATGATGGGCGGTTTGCAGAAATCGTCCGGCACGCACGGCAAACCCTTCCACGCCGGTAAAGCGGCAATGGATGGCATTCTTGCGGCGCAGCTGGCGGCTGAAGATTTTGTCGGCGCTCACCATTTTTATGAAGCGGACGGCTGGGTAAAAATCTTTATCCAGGACGGTAGTGCCGTGATCCCCCCACTCGACTTCGGCGAAAGCTGGGAGCTGCTGACCAACGGCTACAAGCTGTACGCCAGTTGTCGCGGCACTCATGCCTCAATCGAAACGGCGCGTAAAATTTATCCACAATTACAGGGGCGGAAAATCACCCGTATCGCGGCGAAAGTCCACCCGATGGGGATGGTGAATGCCGGGATCATGAATCCCCGTACGCCGCTGGAAAGTAAATTTAGTATTCCGCACTGCATCACACTCGCCCTGAGTGGTTATGCGCTGACCGACACCGATTTCACCCACACCACGGTTGACGATCCCCGCCCGCGCGCCCTGTTGCCGCTGCTGGAGGTTGAGGCTGTGGACGGGCAATCCGCCAGCTCGGCATTTATCGATGTCTGGCTGGACGACGGTTCTGTTATCCACGCACATACTGATGTTTATCGCGGACATGCGCAAAACCCGCTGAGCGATGAAGAGTTACGCGCTAAGTTTGACGCCCTGACGATCCCCGTCCTCGGCGCAGCACGTAGCGCTGCCCTGTATGACGCTGCCGCACATTTTGAGCGTCCGGGTTCTCTGGCGCTGATCACCGGACTGCTGGCCGGCGATAACTGATTCATTTTTGGTACAGGACATTATCATGACCATTGCCCGACAACTTGCCGGTAATTTACTGGCGTTCTCCCGGCAGACTTTCCCTCAGGCGGCGTATACCCAAGCCCGCACCGCGATTATCGACACGCTCGGCGTGACACTGGCCGGTGGTGTTCAGGAAGGCGCTGTGAAATTGCGCAGCGTTATTTTCCCGGGCGCGGCTAGTGGTAACTGCCGCGTATTTGGCACGGAACTGAAACTGAACGCGCTGGATGCCGCGCTGCTGAATGGCGTCTCTTCTCACCTGCTCGATTTTGATGATTCCAATTCATGGCTGCACGGCCATATTTCCGTGGCGGTTTTGCCTGCGCTGCTGGCGCTGGCGGATGAACAGGATCTGAATGGCGATGCGGTGCTGCGCGCCTATATTACTGGCTATGAAACAGCGGTACGCATGGGTAAGGCGGTCAGCCCTTTCCAGTATCGTCACGGCTGGCACCCAACGACCACTGTCGGTGTGTTTGCGGGTGTTGCCGCCTGTGCGGTGATCCTCGCGCTGAATGAAGAGCAAACGGCCACCGCGCTGTCGATTACCGCGTCGCTGGCCAGCGGGATCAAATCCAATTTCGGCAGTGAAACCAAAGCGCTGGCGGTGGGCCAGGCGGCACGCAGCGCAGTAATGGCCTGCAAACTGGCACAAAGCGGTTTTACCGCCGGGCAATTCGTGTTTGAACAGTACCAGGGTTACTTTCATGTCTACAACGGCGTGGAGAATGTGGATTCGCTACCGCTGACCGAAAGCTGGAATGAAACGCCTTTTATTCTCGATACTGTGAAAAGCAATAATTACAAATATTTCCCCTGCTGCTACGCTATTTTGTCACCGCTTGATGGTGTGCTGGCATTGCGCGAAGAGACCGGTCTGCAACCACACGAGGTTGAGCGGATCGCCGTGCAGGTTCACACGATTCGTTTTCCGCATATCAATATTCCTGAGCCGGTAAATCCGCTGGCCGGAAAGTTTAGCCTGCACTACTGCGTGGCGCGGGCGTTTGTTACCGGTTCGCTGACGCTGGATGATTTTATCGATGATGCGCTGTTCGCCGATCCGGCCACGCAAATGTTAATGCGCAAAGTGACGCTGGAGCGTCATGATGAAGAGATCACCCATAGCGCGTTTGTGACGCTCACTACCACCGACGGGCGCAGGTTTACACGGCGCGTCGCCGGAGCGCGGGGCTCCAGTCCGGCCATTCCGCTGCCGGATAATTTGATTGAACAGAAGTTTCTTGACTGTGCCAGCCGCGTGCTGCCAAAAGAGGCTGCGCAGGCACTCTATCAGCGCCTGCTGCACGATGACTTTCGCTAACAGGACGCAAAATGGGCCTGACGTTAATTCCACCTGAGATCACGCCGGTGTTTGCGGCAGTGATGGTATTTTGCAGTTTCCTTACGTCGGCGCTGACAGCGGCAATGGGGTTAGGTGGTGGTACGGCCCTGCTGGCAATCATGGGGCTGGGTATGCCGGTCAGCAGCCTGATGCCCGTACATGGTATGGTGCAACTCGGTTCGAACCTGAGCCGGACGTTGATCCAGCGCATGTATGTCGTGTGGCCGCTGGTGCTGTGGTTTCTGCTTGGTAGCGCAGTCGGTATTGCCGTTGGCGCGCCGCTGGCTGCGGTGATCCCGGACAGCCTTGCACGCATTGCGCTGGGGCTGTTTATTCTCTGGTCGGTGTTACGCAAACGCGGCGAACAAAAACCGCTCAGCCGTCCGTTTTTCATTATCGGCGGCGGGATCAGCAGCCTGGGTACGATGATCGTTGGCGCGACCGGTCCAATGGTGGCCGGGCTTATCAGCTCGCAAGGGTTGAAACGCCAGCCGCTGATCGCCACGCATGCGACCTGTATGGTGTTGCAACATGGGCTGAAAATTCTCGCGTTCGGGTTGATGGGCTTTGCGTGGGCCAACTGGTTGCCCGTGCTGGCGGCGATGATTATCAGCGGCACGCTTGGCACCTGGATGGGAACGCGGGTGCTGGATAATGTGCCGGAGCGGTTGTTCCGCATTCTGTTCCGCCTGACAATGATCCTGCTGAGTGCTCAGTTGCTGTGGCAAGGTGCACAGAGCTGGTAATAATTCCTTCGGCAGCGTGTAGATATGCTTTACTGAATTCGTTCTTTGCTAAATGCACCATGGATGGTGAACATAGGTATACAGACGGACATACTAGTAAAACAGTAATAAATACAGCCAATTAACCGGATAGCAACTTTTAAAAAGGATAGCCCATGCTGAAAAGAACCCATCTTGCTGCGTTAGTTTTGTTGCTGGCGCTGGGCAGTTTGTTGATGCCTGCCCGTGCGGAAAATGTGCCTGTCGCAAATGGCGATACCCTGAAGAAAATCAAAGCCCGTGGTGAACTGGTTTGCGGTGTTCACCCTGCCCGCCACGGTTTTGCCGCCATCAACAGCAAAGGTCAGTGGGAAGGCCTGGATGTTGATTTCTGCCGCGCGCTGGCATCGGCGGTATTTGGCGATCCGTCAAAAGTACGTTTCACCCCACTGTCGACGGCGCAACGCTTTATGGCGCTGCAATCCGGCGAAGTGGACGTGCTGTCGCGTAATACTACGGCGACATTAACCAATGACGTTGCGCTGGGCATTAGTTTCGCGCCGCCTAACTTTTACACCGGCACAGGTTTTATGGTGCGCGCCAATAGCGGCGTGAAAAAAATTGAAGATCTTGACGGCGCAACCGTTTGTGTTACGCCGAGCAGCACTGAACGTAACGTGGCGCAGATTTTCGGTTCGCGCAATTTGCACTACACCCCGGTGGTTATCGAGAACAACAAAGAGTATGTGGCGGCCTACCTTTCCGGGCGCTGTGACGTGATCGCCCGCGATAAAGTGGCGCTGCCGGGTATTCTGGCGTTTGATACCGACAAGCCGCAGGATCATGTGATCCTGCCGGGTATGTACTCAAAAGAGCCGCTGGCGATGGCGGTGCGTAAAGGCGACAGCCAGTGGTACGACATTGTGAAATGGGTGGTTTACGCCACCTTTGATGCCGAAGAGATGGACGTCAATCAGGGCAATGTTGACGAAAAACTGAAGTCCACCGATCCGGATGTTCAGGGTCTGCTGGGCGTGACCGGAGGTTTTGGTCAAAAACTCGGCCTGGATGATAAATGGGTGTACAACATCGTCAAACAGGTGGGCAACTACGGTGATATCTACAACCGTTATTTTGGCCCCAACAGCCCCGAACCGCTGGATCGCGATTTAAATAATCAGTGGAACAAAGGCGGCTTGCTCTACGGTCTGCCGATCCGCTAACCGCAAGGCTGCCCTCATCTGCGGGCAGCCCTTTCACCCCGCTAAGAACAATGTTTAATTAAGAACAATGTTTAATTAAGAACAATGTTTAATGATGAAACAGTCTGACAACTCCGGTGTCACGGTGATGGCCTCTGCCACCACGCAACCGGCTGCCGCGTTTCGCCTTTTCACCTTTTTCGGCGGCAAAACTGTACGTAGCTGGTGTTATCAGCTACTGCTGGCGTTGCTGTTAACGGGTTTTAGCTACTGGCTTTACAGCAATGTGGTTGCGAACCTGCATGTACAGCGCATTGCTACCGGTTTTGGTTTTTTGCACCAGAGTGCGCAGTTTGCCATTGGCGAAACGTTAATTGACTACACGCCGCAGGATAGCTACGCCCGTGCGCTCGCAGTCGGCCTGCTCAATACCCTGTATGTGACGCTGTGCGGCATTGTACTGGCAACTGTGCTGGGGTTTATCGTCGGCATTGGCCGCGTCTCGAAAAACTGGCTACTGATGAAAATTTCGGTCACTTACGTTGAGATGTTGCGTAATGTGCCGGTGATTTTGCATGTGATTTTCTGGTCGATGGTGATCCGCAACCTGCCCGCACCGCGTGACGCGATTGAGTTGCCGGGCGGCTTTTTAACCAACCGCGGATTAACATTTACCGTGCCGGCCGCTCACAGCGGCTGGCTGTGGGCTTTTGTTGCGCTGCTGGTTGCTTGTGTGCTCAGTTTGTTGCTTTCGCTGGTGGCCCGCCGCTGGCGTGAGCGTCTCGGCAAAATGCTGCCCACCGGGCGCATTCGGCTGGTGCTGATTATCGGTCTGCCGCTACTGGCGTGGTGGTTGTGCGGTGCACCGCATGAACTGAATCGCCCGGCGCTGCGCGGCTTTAATTTTCGCGGTGGGTTTAATATCACCCCGGAGTTTACCGCCCTGCTGCTTGGCATTGCGCTCTACTCATCTTCCTATATTTCCGAGATTGTTCGTGCGGGCATTCAGTCTGTGCCGAAAGGCCAACTGGAAGCGGCGCGAGCACTGTCCTTTTCGCCGTGGCACATGATGCGCTATGTGGTGATGCCACAGGCGATGCGGGTGATGGTGCCGCCGCTGGCGAGCAAGTATGTCAGCCTGGCGAAGAATAGCTCGATTGCCGTGGTTATCGGCTATCCGGAACTGGCGAATATCAGCAACACCATGATGAGCCAGACCGGCCAGGCGCTGGAGGCTATCGCCATCATGATGGTGGTCTATCTCATCATCAGCGGAGCGACCTCGCTGCTGATGAACCTGTTTAACCGCTACGTCGCCATTAAAGAGCGCTAAGGAACCGTTATGCAAAATGCTGTGGTGTTCTGGCTGCGCCGTAATCTGTTCAGCAGCTTTGCGCAGACGGCGCTGACCCTGCTGCTGTTAACCGTATTGTGGCTGGTCGTGTCGACGCTGATCCGCTGGGGCATTATTGACGCCGTCGGTTTTCACGGCACGGCAGAACAGTGTCGGGCCGCTACCGGTGCCTGCTGGGCGGTGATTGGCGAAAAATATCGCCCGATCCTGTTTGGTCTTTATCCCTATGATGAGCAGTGGCGCGCAGTGCTGGCGATGCTGGTGTGGTTTATCACTGTCGGTTTATCACTTTCGCCGATGTGCTGGCGCTCGCGCTTATTGTGGCCGCTGTGGCTGGTGTCGATTGCGCTGATGTCGGTGCTGATGAGCGGTGGTGTCTTCGGGCTGAAAGCGGTGCCGTCTTCTGACTGGGGCGGTTTGCCGCTCACCTTGCTGCTCTTTTCTGGCACGGTGATCATTGGTATGCCGGTTTCGGTAATACTCGCGCTCGGACGCCGTTCGCCGCTACCGTTTCTGCGCGGCCTGTCGGTCATTTTTATTGAAGGTCTGCGCGGCGTGCCGCTGATCACCATTCTGTTTGTCGCAGTGAATGTGTTCCCGCTGTTTTTACCCGCGGGAATGGAGGTCAATAAACTGCTGCGCGTGATTATTGGTATCGCGCTGTTCTTTGCCTGTTATCAGGCTGAGGTGATCCGTGGCGGTTTACAGGCGGTGGCGCGCGGCCAGTATGAAGCCGCTGCCGTGTTGAATCTGGGGTACTGGCACACCACCACTAAAATCGTGCTGCCGCAGGCGCTGCGTATCTGCCTGCCTGCGGTGACCAACCATATTATTGCGGCAATGAAAAATTCGTCGTTTGTCATCATCATTGGGTTGTTCGATGTGCTGACTGCTACTACCGCTGCCATGCAAGATCCGCAGTGGCGTCGCTACTACATCGAAACCTATGTGTTCATTGCCAGCCTCTATTTAGTGTTTGGCTTTTTGCTTTCCCGTTATGCCGTGTGGGTAGAAAAACGCATTGATGCCAGCCGTAATCCTGAAGGAGTTTCCTGATGCAAGCCACTTCGCCCTCGCAAGACGCGATTATTCAATTAACCGATGTCAGTAAATGGTACGGGAAGTTTCAGGTGCTGGATCAGGTGTCGCTCAGTGTGAAAAAAGGGGAACGCGTGGTGATCTGCGGTCCTTCTGGTTCCGGGAAATCAACGCTGATCCGCTGCATCAACCGGCTGGAAGAGCATCAAAAAGGCCAGATCGTGGTTAATGGTATCGAGATGAACGACAACGCGCGCAACATCAGCCGTATTCGTCTGAGCATTGGCATGCTGTTTCAGCAGTTTAATTTGTTTCCGCACTTAAGCGTGCTGGATAACCTGATTATCGGGCCGACGCTGGTGCGCAAAATGAGCCGCGCGCAGGCAACGGAACTGGCGATGCATTATCTGGAAAAAGTGCAGATTGCCAATCAGGCGCATAAGTTCCCGCTGCAACTCTCCGGCGGCCAGCAGCAGCGTGTGGCCATCGCCCGCGCGCTCTGTATGCAACCAGATATTATGCTGTTTGATGAACCCACTTCGGCGCTCGATCCGGAGATGATCAAAGAAGTGCTGGACGTGATGCTCGATCTCGCGGAAAGCGGTATGACGATGATTGTGGTGACCCATGAAATGGGGTTTGCCCGTACCGTCGCGGATAAGGTGGTGCTGATGGCCGACGGGCGCATTGTCGAATCCGCCCCGCCAGAAACCTTTTTTACCCAGCCCGCACACCCACGTACTCGCCAGTTTCTCGACCAAATTCTTAGCCATTAAGTATTGCGCGGCGGTGTTTCCGTCGCGCAGTTTTCCCATCCCCATATTCACTGCTGGTGTAATTTACTTACTCTCCGGCGAACTGCATCAGACCGCCGCCGCTGTAGAAGAGATCGCCAGTGCTGTGCGCCAGACAGCGGCAACTGCTGCCGAAGCGATGGTCAGAGCGGATGAGGCCAGCGCCAGCGCGATGGAAAGCGATAATGTGATGAAAAAAACTATCGGCATGATGCAGTCTGTTTCTGCGGACAACAGCAAAATCGTTGATATGATGGTTGCCAGCACGGAAACGCATCTGACGGCGATGATTGACAACGTGATTAACATGTCCTCGATGATCAAAGAGATCAGCACCGCGACCAACGAACAGACGCAGGCGCTGGAGCTGATTAACCAGTCCGTTTCCCGTATCGGGACGATGACCCACAACAACACCTCGATGGTGGAACAGGTGACCAGCGCAGCGGAAGATCTTTCGGGTCGTACAGCCCGCCTGCATCGCGCGGTACATGTGTTCGGCGGTAGCTGATAAACGCATGCTATAGTCGCTGCGGGCTTTTTTGCGCAAAAGGCGAAGCATGATATTACTCAGAGCTGTACTGATTGTTATCCTGTCGGCGGCCACCTGTGCCGCCGGCTCTCTGCATCCTCCTGCTGGATTTATGCAACCTCCGGAACAAAAGGCTGCAGACGATAAAGCGGTAAAGTGCCAGGATGTTCCCACGCCGTTTACTGGCGTGCTCGATTTTCCCAGTAAATATGAAGGCTCTGACCGCGCCCGAGCCACGCTCAATCCACAGGCTGATGCCGCGTTTCGCCAGCAGACGCAGCCCATCACCGATATGGAGCGCTATATCAGCCGTCAGGTCACCGCCTGGGCGCACAGCGGTAATGCGCAACACATTGCCTGCACGGTGGCCGCGCTGGATCAATGGGCCAGCGCGGGCGCGTTAACGGAACGTGCCAAAAATCATACCGGCAGGTCAATGCGCAAATGGGCGCTGGCTACCTTCTCCTCCGCCTGGTTGCAACTGGAATACGCGCCGCAGCATCCGCTTAATGCTTACCCGGCTCAGCAGCAAAATATTCAACGCTGGCTGGGGAGTCTGGGGGATTTGGCCGTGAAGGAGTGGCATGATTTGCCGCTTGATAAGGTTAACAACCATAGTTACTGGGCGGCCTGGGCCATTATCACTACTGCCGTGGTAACTCAGCGACAGGATCTGTTCACCGCCGCGCTGGAGATCTATCGCACCGCCATGCAGCAGGTGGATGATGAAGGATTTTTACCCAATGAGCTGCGCCGCCGTCAGCGCGCCCTTTCCTATCATAATTACGCGCTGCAACCGCTGGTGATGATTGCTTTGTTTGCGCGGGTGAACAGCGTTGATGTGCTGGCGGAAAACCACGGTGCATTAAAACGCCTTGGCGTGCGGGTTATTGGCGGGCTGGATGATGCCAGCGCATTTACGCAACGTACTGGCGCAGCGCAGGATATGACGTTTTTGCAACATCCGACGAACCTGGCCTGGCTTGAAGCCTGGTGTTCGTTGTACTCCTGTGACAGTACGCTGAAACAGCGTCTGGCCAGTTTGCGTCCCTGGCATAATACGCGTCTGGGTGGAGATCTGAGCCGTCTGGCCGGTGCCGACAGAGCTGAGTGAATCAATTATTGCCCATTTCCGGCAACGGCCAGGTAATCGGTGTAGATTTGTGGCGTGCCAGAAAACGAGCAAGCTGTTTCCACGCTTCGTACATCTGCCTGGTATTCCGGTTCACCCTGGCAAAAATTGCCTGCACTTCTCGAGGATTTTTCGCCAGATGCGCTGGAACAACCGGCTGAATTAAGACAATCCTGAAATCCCTTTTTTCTATTGCGCTTTACGTAGCAATGATCGAGGATGATGGTTCGGTATGTTTTTTGTACCGACTGCAATGATGAGATTGAATTTCGCCCGGCACTGTTACCGGGTTTGTCCTTGAAACATTGAACTGGATTAAGGAGTAAGCATGAAATCGAACCGTCAGGCACGCCACATCATGGGGCTGGATTACAAAGTGTCAAATACGCGTAAAATTGTTACCAAAGACAATCACGAAGAGACGGTGGTTGTTCATCGCTCCGGGCGTCATCGCCGCGCTGGTTAAGTTTTCCCCCTGAACCACCCCAACCGGGGTGGTTTTTTGTTTTCCCTGCTTGATAACAATTCATCAACGAAATCCGCGAATAAGGAGTATTTGCTGACGGCTTGTTTTATACTTTCGCCCGTCGCACACCCCCCGCGAAACGCTCTCGCAGGGATCGTTGAACAAGGAGCTGTAAAATGAATGCCAAACATAATAAAAACCGATCGTTATATATTCCTTATGCCGGGCCGGTGCTGCTGGAGTTTCCACTGCTGAACAAAGGCAGCGCCTTCAGCATGGAAGAGCGCAGTAATTTCAACCTACTGGGCCTGTTACCGGAAGTGGTTGAAACGATTGAAGAACAGGCCGAACGCGCCTGGTTGCAGTATCAGAGCTTTAAAACAGATATTGATAAGCACATCTATTTACGCAATATCCAGGATACCAACGAAACCCTCTTCTACCGCCTGGTAGAAAACCATCTCGATGAGATGATGCCGGTGATCTACACCCCAACTGTTGGCTGGGCCTGTGAACGCTTCTCTGACATCTACCGCCGCTCTCGTGGTGTATTTATCTCCTGGCAGAATCGCAGCAGTATGGACGACATTCTGCAAAACGTGCCGAACCACAATATAAAAGTGATCGTGGTGACCGATGGCGAACGTATTCTCGGTCTTGGCGACCAGGGGATTGGCGGCATGGGGATTCCGATTGGCAAGCTGTCGCTCTATACCTCCTGTGGCGGTATCAGCCCGGCTTACACCCTGCCTGTGGTACTGGATGTTGGCACCAACAACCAGCAATTGATTAATGATCCACTCTATATGGGGTCACGCCACCCACGTATTTCCGGTGAAGAATATTACGCTTTCGTCGATGAATTCATTCAGGCGGTGAAACAGCGCTGGCCGGATGTGCTGCTGCAATTTGAAGACTTCGCGCAGAAAAATGCGATGCCGCTGCTGAATCGCTATCGCAATGAGATCTGCTGTTTTAACGATGATATTCAGGGTACGGCAGCCGTAACTGTCGGTACGCTTATTGCCGCTAGTCGCGCGGCGGGTAGCCAGTTGAGCAACCAGAAGATCGTCTTCCTCGGCGCAGGTTCCGCCGGTTGCGGTATCGCTGAGCAGATCATTGCCCAGACGCAGCGCGAAGGCTTGAGCGAAGCGGCGGCCCGCCAGAAAGTCTATATGGTCGATCGTTTCGGTTTGCTGACGGACGAAATGCCGAATCTTCTGCCGTTCCAGAGCAAGCTGGTGCAGAAACGCGAAAACCTGCAAAACTGGGATACCGGCGCGCAGAATGAAGCACTGTCGCTGCTGGATGTTGTACGCAATGTGAAGCCGGACATCCTGATCGGGGTTTCTGGCCAGACGGGTCTGTTCACCGAAGAGATCATCCGCGAAATGTACAAACATTGCCCGCGTCCGATCGTGATGCCGCTCTCCAACCCGACTTCCCGCGTGGAAGCCACACCGCAGGATATCATTAGCTGGACCGATGGTATGGCGCTGGTCACTACTGGCAGTCCGTTCGCGCCGGTACAGTGGAAAGAGAAAACCTATCCAATTGCCCAGTGCAATAACGCCTATATTTTCCCCGGTATTGGTCTTGGGGTGATCTCCTCCGGCGCGTCGCGCATCACCGATGAAATGCTGATGGCAGCCAGTGAAACGCTGGCTGAATACTCGCCGCTGCTGCTGAACGGTGAAGGTCTGGTGCTGCCGGAACTGAAAGATATCCAGTCCGTTTCCCGCGCCATCGCGTTTGCCGTCGGTAAAATGGCGCAGCAACAAGGTATAGCGGCGAAAACCTCGCCTGAAGCGCTGAAGCAGTCGATCGACGACAACTTCTGGGAACCGGAGTACCGCAGCTATCGCCGCACCTCCATCTGATCCTCCCGCACCCGGCGTCCTTGTGCGCCGGGCTATTGCTTCCTCGCTGGTAAAAGATTCATTTCCCCGCTAAAATCCTTTTCACCCATCAACTTACTGAATATAAAAGGAGGCTAATTATGCTGTATTGTGAACTGTTCAATGTTTCACATACACTTGGCGATCGTGCCAGCTCAAGCGTTATCGATATCGTGCTGCGATAACTTCGGCTTGAGCGAAGCTTAGAACCCCTCTTCTCTCGGGCTTACCGGGTTATCGTCAGCGATGTTTGACGAGGCACTTTTGTGCCTGAAACTCTTGAGTAAGCAATGAGCACATTACTATCTGCACAATCACTCCGTGTTGAAACGGCCTTTGGCCCGTTATTCTCCGATCTCTCTTTTACCCTGAGAAAAGGCGATCGCCTTGGACTTATTGGCGACAATGGCTGCGGCAAAAGTACCTTGCTGAAAGTACTGGACGGCTTGCTGTCTCCGCTTTCCGGCAACGTTACGGTTGCGCACCACTGCCTGCTGGCGCGCGTAGAACAACATCTGCCCGACGATTTGCTGGCGATGACGTTGCTCGATGCCGTGCTGGCACAGTTGCCTGGCTGCGAGCGCGACAGCCAGCGCTGGCACGCGGAATCGTTGCTCGCCAGTATGGGGCTGAGTACGGCGGAAATCGCCCTCACTGCCGGCACCCTCAGCGGCGGCCAGCATACCCGCTTGCTGCTGGCACGGGCGCTGATCCGCGAGCCGGATCTGTTGCTGCTGGATGAACCGGGTAACCACCTTGATCTGCCGACGTTGCTGTGGCTGGAGCAGTTCCTGCTCGGCTGGAATGGAAGCTTTGTTATGGTTTCTCATGACGCCGCCTTGCTGGATGCTGTCACCAACGGCAGTTGGATCCTGCGCGACCACACGCTACACCACTTTGCTTTACCATGCAGCCAGGCGCGTCAGGCGCTGGAAGAGCGCGATGCAAGCGACGCGCTGCGGCACAAAGCGGAACAGAAGGAGATCGACCGTGTTACGGCGAGCTCCAAACGGCTGGCGACGTGGGGACGCGTGTACGACAACGAGGATCTGGCGCGTAAGGCAAAACAGATGGCGCGGCAGGTTGAGCGCCTGAAAGAGAGCCAGACCACACTCGCCGAAGGCAGCGCATGGCGGCTTTCGCTCCATGGCGAAGCGCTATCCGCGGATCGTTTGCTGGAGATGGAACGGCTCGCAGTGCCGCCCGCATCAGGGTTGCCCGCATTGTTCCACGTTCCGCTCGCACGGCTGAAAAGCGGCGATCGCGTGGCGGTGATGGGACGCAACGGCTGCGGGAAATCCTCGCTGTTGCGGCTGATCTGGCGGGCTTTGCACAACGAAGCGTCTGCATTACGGCTACATCCACGTCTGCATACGGGATATTACGACCAGACGTTACATCAGCTACCGGATGATGCCACGTTGTTCGACGCGCTGGAGCCGTTTGCCCCCATGCCCGCCGATCGCAAAATGGCGCTGATTAGCGCCGGTTTTGCCTGGGCGCGTCACGGGCAACGGGTGGCGACACTGAGCGGCGGCGAACGTTCGCGGCTGCTGTTTGTCGGCCTGTCGCTGGCGCGTTTTAATCTGCTGTTACTGGATGAACCCACCAACCATCTTGATATGGCGGGCAAAGAGGCGCTGGCAGAAACCCTGCAACAATTCAGCGGTGGTTTTCTGCTGGTCAGTCACGATCGTCAGTTGATCAATGCCTGCTGCAATCGTTTCTGGCTGGTGGAAAACGGCGAGCTGAACGAATGGCATGATGCCGAAGCGGTTTATGATCGCTTACGGGAAAGCGTCGTGGTTTCTGCCACTCAGCCACAGCCGCTTGTTGCTGCGACTGATGAAACGGATGACGACGATGCCCTTCTTCTGCGTCTTATCGAACTAGAGACGCGGTTAGAAGAGGATCTGGCGCGTAAGGAGAAACATCAGAAACCGCAGTTGCAGGCGCAGTGGCGCGAGGAGATCGACCGTATTCGCCTTATCCTTTAGCGTGGATAAGCGTCAGCGCCATCCGGTGAAACATTATGCTTTGCCATTCTTTGCCGGATGGCTGCTGCGCCTGAGCCAGCCCGGGAAACCGGCTTAAAGCTTCCGTGCATCCTGCAAAGCTCTTTTTGCTGTTTATCAGACAGCCTGTATATGATTTTTTTGTTGTGATTGCGTCAAACTAAGGAAAACATCACATTTTAAATCTTTTTAAGAGAAGGATTTTCTTAATTTATAGAAATTCCCAAGTTTTTTTGTGACGTTTTTCTCTGCGCCTGAGCGTATGCTTTTTTCCATTCTAACTATTCGCCTGCCTATCCCGTACCGCGTATCGCCTTGATGCGGCACGACAAAAAATAAAAAACGTACTCTACATAGTGAGCGAGAATTTTATGGAAACGGCAACGAACAGTAGTGTCATTCATGCCAGCGCCCCGGTGCGCCGGATCGGCATGACAGAGAGTGAGTGGCAGGAAGCGATTAAATTCGACAGCATCGACACCGGTTGGGTGATTATGAGTATCGGGATGGCGATTGGCGCGGGGATTGTTTTTCTCCCGGTCCAGGTCGGCCTGATGGGGCTGTGGGTCTTTTTGCTCTCCTCGATTATTGGTTACCCGGCCATGTATCTGTTTCAGCGACTGTTTATTAATACGCTGGCGGAATCCCCGGAATGCAAAGACTATCCCAGCGTCATTAGCGGGTATCTGGGGAAAAACTGGGGCATCCTGTTAGGTGCTCTGTACTTCGTAATGCTGGTCATCTGGATGTTCGTCTATTCCACGGCCATCACCAACGACAGCGCCTCCTACCTGAATACTTTTGGCGTGACAGAGGGACTGCTGTCCGACAATCCGTTCTATGGTCTGGTGCTGATCTGCATTCTCGTTGCTATATCATCGCGCGGTGAGAAAATATTGTTCAAAATCTCTACCGGTATGGTACTGACCAAACTGCTGGTCGTGGCGGCACTGGGGGTGTCGATGGTCGGCATGTGGCGTCTGTACAATATTGGCGCGCTGCCGCCGATGGCGCTGCTGGTGAAGAACGCGATTATCACGCTGCCGTTTACCCTGACCTCGATCCTGTTTATCCAGACCCTGAGCCCTATGGTTATCTCCTACCGTGCTCGTGAGAAATCCGTCGAGGTGGCTCGTCATAAAGCGCTACGCGCCATGAACATTGCCTTTGGCGTCCTGTTTGTCACCGTTTTCTTCTACGCAGTCTCCTTTACCCTGGCGATGGGACACGATGAAGCGGTTAAAGCCTATGAGCAGAATATTTCTGCCCTGGCAATTGCCGCACAGTTCATTAGCGGCGCGGGCGCCGGTTGGGTGAAAGTGGTGAGTGTCATCCTGAACATTTTCGCCGTGATGACCGCGTTCTTTGGTGTCTACTTAGGTTTTCGCGAAGCGACGCAGGGAATTGTGATGAACATCCTGCGCCGAAGGCTACCTGCTGAGAAGATCGACGAAACGCTGGTACAGCGCGGCATCATGCTGTTTGCCATTTTACTGGCCTGGAGCGCTATTGTGCTCAACGCGCCGGTTCTAAGTTTTACTTCTATTTGTAGTCCTATTTTCGGCATGGTGGGATGTTTGATCCCCGCCTGGCTGGTCTACAAAGTACCTGCACTGCACAAATATAAAGGGGCGTCGCTGTATCTGATTATCGTCACCGGTTTGCTGCTGTGCTTATCTCCGTTTCTGGCATTTGCCTGATTTATCCTGAAGGTTGTTGTTATGTCTGAAGTTATAAAAAATCCGTTGTGGCAGCGTTTCATCCGCGCAGTGCAGGAAGAGGTTAAACCGGCGCTGGGTTGTACGGAACCGATTTCCCTGGCACTGGCGGCAGCGGTTGCGGCCTCTGAACTGAATGGTTCGGTGGAGCGTATTGACGCCTGGGTCTCCCCCAATCTGATGAAAAACGGACTGGGGGTGACGGTGCCGGGAACCGGTATGGCTGGGCTGCCGATCGCCGCAGCGTTGGGGGCACTGGGTGGAAACCCCGGTGCCGGGCTGGAGGTGCTGAAAGATGCCTCTGCGCAGGCGATTGACGATGCGAAAGCGATGCTGAAAGCCGGAAAGGTCACGGTGATGCTGCAGCAACCCTGCGACGATATCCTGTTTTCCCGCGCAAAGCTCTACAGTCAGGAAGGTTGGGCGTGCGTAACGATCGTAGGCGGGCATACTCACATTGTGCGTATCGAAACAGAGACTGGAGTGAGGTTTACTCAGGACGTGGGTATAGGGACAGATGAGCAGGAATCGCCGCTAGCGGTATTGTCTGAGACGTCACTGAAAGAGATCCTCGCGTTTGTGAATACCGTGCCATTCGACGCTATTCGTTTCATTCTGGATGCGGCTCGACTTAACGGCGCACTGTCGCAGGAGGGGTTACGGGGAACATGGGGATTGCATATCGGAGCGACGCTGGAAAAACAGTGTGCACGCGGTCTGCTGGCAAACGATCTCTCGACGGCGATCCTCATCCGTACCAGCGCGGCGTCGGATGCACGCATGGGGGGCGCAACACTGCCTGCCATGAGCAATTCCGGTTCCGGTAATCAGGGAATCACCGCCACGGTACCTGTGATGGTAGTGGCGGAGCACTTTGGTGCCAGTGATGAGAAACTGGCGCGTGCGCTGATGCTCTCTCATCTGAGCGCCATCTACATCCACCATCAACTCCCGCGTTTGTCTGCGTTATGTGCGGCAACAACCGCAGCGATGGGGGCGGCAGCCGGGATGGCCTGGCTAATGGACGAGGGGCAATACAGCACGATTTCAATGGCGATCAGCAGCATGATTGGCGATGTGAGCGGAATGATTTGTGATGGCGCATCGAACAGTTGTGCGATGAAAGTCTCGACAAGTGCGTCTGCGGCGTGGAAAGCGGTGCTGATGGCGCTGGACAATACGGCAGTCACGGGTAACGAAGGGATTGTAGCCCACAACGTGGAACACTCTATTGCGAATCTGTGCGCGCTGGCTTGTCATTCCATGCAGCAAACGGACAAACAGATCATTGGGATCATGACCCGTAAAGCACATTAATTTATCGGCCGGATACGACGTTTACACGGCTATCCGGCAAATTTTTACGTGATTCTTCTTCTCCGTTCAGCCGAATTTCTGCATCTGTAGTAATCGATTCCAGTTCCGTCAGCATCTCTTCGTAGTCAAAGGGGGTTGATGCTCAGTCGAACGTTCTGTTCTCATTTTCGTGCAGCGACGACCATAGACCAGCAGCGCGGTCATGGCGGCAAAGGTCAGCACCGCTGCTGGCAGCGTAAGATAGCGATAAGTCAGGCCGCAAGTAATGATCATGCCACCGAACCAGGCACCCACAGCATTGCCGAGATTGAAGGCCATTTGCCCCCCTGCGGCGCCCAACATCTCACCACCCTTCGCATTTTGCAGCAGCATAATTTGCAGCGGCGCGGAAAGCGCAAACAGGCCAGCGCAGCAGATAAAGCCGAGCGACAACGCCCCGACTTTGTTTTCTCCGGCGACAAACAGCGCCAGCATCGCCAGCATAATGAAAAATTCAGTCGCCGCCGCAATGCGTAATGGGCTGAATTTGGCGGAGAGCTTGCCGCTGAACATATTCCCCAGCACCATTCCCAGCCCCATCAGCGTCATAATGAAGGTCATCGAGACCTCGGAGAAGCCAGAGACGGTGACCATAAATGGCTTCACGTAGCTGAACCAGGCAAACACGCCGGCATTGCCAAACATCGTGGCGGCGAAAATCAGCCACGGCTCTGGTTTTTTCAGGAAATGAAACTGTTCGCGCAGGCGGCTTTCGGTGTTATCAAACAGCGCAGGAACCCAAAAGATCACCGAGACAATCACGGCGATGTCGAACAGCGAAATCAGCAAGAAGGTGTAGCGCCAGCTAAAACTGTGACCGATCCATGTACCCAGCGGAATACCGATCAGGTTCGCGACGGTCATACCGGCGATCATGCCTGCCACCGCCATCGTCACCTTGCCGGGAGGGGCAATTTTCGACAGGATAATCGCGCCGACGCCAAAGATTGCCCCGTGCGGAAAACCGGAAATTAAACGGGCGATAATCAGCATCGGATAAGCGCTGGAGAACGTGAACATTGCATTACCGATGACGCACAGCACCACCAGAAACAACAATATGTTTTTCAAAGAAAAACGGTTGGAAAATAGCGCCATAATTGGGGCGCCGATCACCACACCAGAGGCGTAAGCCGAAATCATATGTCCCGCAGACGGAATCGAGATACCGACATTGGTGGCAAGTTCCGTCAACACGCCCATAATGCCGAATTCCGCCATTCCCAGACCAAAGGTCGCAAGTGCCAACGAAAAAATCGTTTTTTTCATACCACAAACCACTTGTTAAAAGAGTGTTGCGGGCATTATTGACCATTCAACCGCAGCAGACCAGACGAAAAGCCGCGACTGACACATTAATCCATAAAATCAGGCAGGTTGCAGCAAAGATGGCATTCGTCGTAATGGGATTCCGTTTGTGAAACGTAAAATATTGTACGTCAAGGCTAAATTTTAACCATTTTGATGCGAGATAACCGCTACCTATTATTTCCAGCCCGCTCAGTTATACGCTGGCTTTTGCCGGAGCATTTATCTGGGCGATTTATTTTACGGTGACGGCTAAATATGCGCAGGGTGCCAATGGCATTACGCTGTTTGTTCTGCTGACGGCGGCGACGCTATGGGTGAAATATGCCTTCTCACCGGAACCAGAGATGATTTTTAGCCTGTCGGTAACGATGAAATTAGTCATGACGGCGGTTGCATTGGGCTTTGGTTATGCGTCGTGGAATATCGGCATTCTGCACGGCAATGTCACAGTGCTGGCCGCCGCGTCCTACTTTACTCCAGTGTTCTCTTCAGCACTGGCCGCCGTGGTGCTGAACGCCCCGCTCTCTTTCTGGCAGTGTGCAGTGATGGTATGCGGCGGGTCGCTGCTCTACTGATGGTCGACCCGCCAGGTGGCCCGCACGCCGTAAGCAGGCCGCCACTATTTATGTTTCACCTGCGCAAGGCTAAACCAGATGCCGACCGCCAGCAGCATGAGTAATGCGCCTGCGGTACTTAGCGCAACGCTGTGTGAACCGGTAAAGGCCGTTTTGGCGGCAGTGATGATTTGCTGCGCCAGTAGCGGCTGCGTATCCCGCGCCAGACGAAACGCCTCGCCAATCGATGAGGAAACCTGGGCGGCTTGCGTGCTGCTCAGCCCTTGCGGTAACTGGATCGACGCGGCGAAACTGCGGCTCAGGATCAGGCCGAACACGGCGACCCCCAGACCTGCGCCAAGCTCATAGGCCATCGACTCTATCGCTCCGGCGGCAGTTGCTTTCTCCGGCGGCGTTGCCGCCATAATCGCGGAGGTAGAGGCCAGCAATGCACTGGCGGCGCTGAAGCCCAGCAGCGCCATCAGGCTTCCGGCCTGCCACTGATGGGTGGCGAAATCGGTCACCGATAAGCCGAGAAAACTTAGCGCGCTGAGCGCTATGCCGCCGGTCGCCACGCGACGCAGACCGAGCTTTGACACCAGCACTCCGGCTATTGGCCCGCTCAATCCGCTGGCCAGCATCAGCGGCAGCATAAACATTCCGGCGGCGAAGGGTGTAAAACCATGGACAAATTGCAGCTCCTGCGCCATCAGCAGTTCAAAACCGACCAGCGTCACCATAGCGGTAATCGCCATCAACGCGCCGGTTAAAATCACTCGATGGGTAAAGAGGCGCATATCTATCATCGGCGTGGCGGCGGCAAGCTGGATACGGACAAAACCGGTCAGCAGCGCGGTGCCACTTATCAACGTGCCGGCAATAATCAACAGCGGTAACGTCCCCTTCATTGCCGTTTTGGCGCTCCATACCAGCAACAGAATTGCGACAATCAGCACCAGCGCCTGGTTCAGGTGCAGTGGCTGTTCGGCGCGTCCGGTCTGGCGAGGCACGTAACGGGCGGTCAGGATCATCACGCCGATAACAATCGGTACGTTGAGCAGAAAAACCGATCCCCAGTAGAAATGCTCCAGCAATATGCCGCCAATCAACGGCCCGAAGGCTGCGCCGCCAGAACCGATCGCCGCCCAGACACCCAGTGCGGTATTGCGGTGCTTCGCCTGTGAAAAGGTCGTGCGAATACCAGCCAATGTTGCCGGAACAATCATCGCCGCGCCGATGGCCAGCAGTGCGCGCGCGGCGATCAGCTCGCTGGCGCTGGTGACCAGCGCAGCCAGCAGCGAGGCGCCGCCAAACAGGGCACTGCCGATGAGCAGTAAGCGTTTAAAGCCGATTTTGTCGCCCAGTGCGCCCATCGGCAGCACCATGCCCGCCATCACCAGTGAGTAGATATCAATAATCCACAGCAGTTCATTACCGCTGGCGTTCAGCCCCGCGCTGAGCGTTGGCGCGGCAACATGCAGCACCGTCGCATCAATCGCTACCGGAATATAAACCAGCACAATAATGACCAACGTTAACCACTGATGAAACATAACCTCTCCGTAATTGTTTAATCCTGAACGCATGTCCAGCAATGGCGATCCTACGCAATGTTGAACAGATGTCCAGCTTTTTGTTATACTCCGTTTCGCATTCATTGAACCGAGGTTATATGCGCTATCTACACCGTGACGATCGCCGGGAAGTGATCCTCAAAGCTGCAATGCGCGTAGCGTTAGCGGAAGGGTTTTCCGCCATGACAGTACGCCGAATCGCCACCGAAGCCGGAGTGGCCACCGGGCAAGTTCACCATCATTTCGCGTCGGCAAATGCGTTAAAGGCGCAGGCTTTTATTCGTCTGATTGACGAGCTGCTGAATGTAGATCTATTGCCCGTCACCGCGCCGTGGCGCGATCAATTGCACGCGATGCTTGGCAGCGATGAAGACGGTTTTGAGCCCTATGTGCATTTGTGGCGCGAAGCACTGTTGCTGGCCAATAAAGATCCGGAGTTCAAAGGGGCTTATCTGACTACCCTCGAAATGTGGCATGTCAAAGTGGTTTACTTGATAAATCAGGGTCGCGCGGCGGGCGCCTTTTCCGATTGCGACAGCGCCGAAAACATCGCCTGGCGTTTGATTGCGCTGGTGTGCGGAATGGACGGGATTTGCATGCTGGGTATACCAGATGTCGATGAGGCGGCCTTCAATCGACATCTGGCGGTAATAATAGCAAAAGAGCTGTGTTAAGCGTGTTCACCGTGTAAATCGAAGCGGCTCATTACCTCTTCGAGTTGCTGGACGCTGAAACCATACTGTGGATCGCTGACACCCAGCCCGAAACGCGTTTGCAAGGTTTCATACAACGCTGGAACATCCGCCAGCACCTTATCTTCCTCAACCTGCCCTTTGTTCCAGTGCGTGAAGTGGAAATTGGTCAGCGTCAGCTTTTCGCCGTCCGGCAGATGGCGGCACATCAGCAGATGGTGGCGAAAATGCGATGCGGGCCAGTGGGCGGAATGGAAATTACCCATCACGAAATCGGCCTGGTACTGCGGCCCGATTTCAAACTGATACATCGATTGCCAGCGCTGATGATGACGGAACTGCAACACCCAATCTTCGCCTGCGCGTTGCAGCCGATAAAGACCGTGCGGCGTTTCCTGTTCCACCTCCGCCAGCAGACGAATCGGCGAGGTCAGGGTTTGTCCGCCAAAACCGACATCTGCAATCCACTGCTCACCCTCCAGGGTAACCAGTAGAACGCGATGGGTACGCGGCGGCATCTGCGGCGGATTGGAAATGATCACTCGTGCTAACAGGCTGCGTACCGTAAAACCGATCTCTTTCAGCGCACGTTCAAACAGTCCGTTCTGCTCAAAGCAGTAGCCGCCGCGCCGGGCGACGACCAGCTTTTGAAAGAGGGCTTCATCGCTGAGTTCGATTTCGCGTGGCAAAACAACATCAAGGTTTTCAAAGGGAATAGCGCCATTATGCTGCAAATGCAGCGCCCGCAGCGCTTCAAGTGAGACATCGGGCGTAAAATTCCAGCCAATCCGGGCTAGATAAGCGGTCAAAAAAGGGGTCATACAGGCTCCTTGTGCGTAATGTCCCTGTGTTATACCGCATTTTTTTGCGCCGACAGGCGATTTCGTGCCCTCTTAATGTTTTGTGTTGCGCTGCAGAAGCCACAGCGCTGTCAGCATTAACATCAGCCCGACGATCAGCGTCAGCGTGGCCATTGCCATTCCTTGCCCTACTGAACCCTGTTCAAATTGCCGCCAGATAAACACCGCGACGGTTTGCGTTCCTGCGGGCGACAGCAGTAGAGATGTCACCAGTTCGCGTGAAGCAATTGCGAAGACCATCAACATTGCTGCCAGCATCGCCGGGAAGATCAGCGGCAGCACAATCAGACGCAACGCCTGAAATGCGCTGGCACCGTGTACTCGTGCCGCTGGTTCGAGGTTAGCACCTAACTGACGCATGGCGCTGCCGATGTAGCGCACTGGCCACGGCAACAGCAGGCAACAATAAGAGATGAGCAAAATCCCCCAAGTGTTGTACGGCGAAACAGGCCAAAAACTGCGGTTCCACAATAAAATCAACCCGACGCCCACCACTACGCCGGGCAGCGCCGCAGGCATCAGTGACAGTGCATCGATCACCGCACGCCCTTTTATCTTCTGCATCACCACCAGCCAGGCGGCGCACAGCCCGAGTAGCCCGGTGAGCAGCGCCGCTCCCAGTGCCAGCGATAAGCTGGTGCCAAGCGCAGGCAGCGCATCACCGTGCTGGGTGAAGAGCGCCGCAAAGTTATTAACCGTCAGGTTGTCCAGCGTCAACCCGCCGGAAAGCGTTGCGCTAAAACCGCTTAACGCCATCGACAGCCCCGGCAGTACCACGGACAGAAACCCCACGCAACTCATAACCAGCAGTACCGGCAGCGTGAAAAAGCCCAGTTTTGCCCCCACATATTCGGTCGGTTTGCCGGAGACGCTGGTCACGTCTTGATCGCCCGTCAACAGACGTTGCAACCACCAGCCGCAGAGTGCAATCGCGATCAGCATCACCGACAGGATCGACGCGCCCGGCAAGTCGATCGGCCAGTCTCCCAGCTTCTCTTCAATGCCGACGGTCAACATCACCACACCCGCACGGGAGCCTAGCGCCGCCGGAACGCCGTACTCTTCCACTGCGAGGGTAAACGCCAGCAACATACCTGCCGCCAGCGCCGGAGAAAGTAATGGCAGCGTGATATGGCAAAACGCTTTCCACGCTGTGGCGCCATGAACGCGAGCGACTTGCGCCAGCCGCTGCCCGCTGGCCAGCAAGCTGCGCGATACGGCAAAATAGACCACCGGAAAAATGTTCAGCGTCATGACCAGCACGATACCTGTTTTACTGAACAACAAATTATTGAGATCGATCCCGGTAAGCTGCATCAGATAGCCCTGCGTTTGCAGGAGCAGCATCCACGATAAGGCGGCAATATAGGGCGGCGTTAAAAACGGGATTAGAAACAGCAGATCCCACGCTTTTGGCCACGGCAGATCAAACAGCCCGCGCGCCACACCGAGCGGCAAGCCAATGACCACACTCAGCAGTGCCACGCCAGTGGCGATTTGTAGCGTGCCGCCAAGCATCAACGGCAGTTGCGGCTCCGCCAGCAGAAGCGGAATGCCGGAGAACGCGCTGCTAAAGACCCCGGCGCTAAACTGCGGAAACACCGCCTGCAAGAGAATAAACAGTAACGGTAGTGCAACCAGTATCACCAGCAGCACTATCGTCACCCGCGCAATCAGTTTCTGGTTCACAGCAGGTATCCTGAAAGCGGGGTTGCCCCCGCTATAAATGGCGTGGATTACTTCGCAAACAGGGCGTTAAAACGCTTCAGAACGTCGCCGCGCTCGCTGGTGCCGCTGCTTTGTATCGGCAGTACCTTCAGTTCGGTAAACAGTGGGCGTTTTGCTTCCACATCCGTACGCGCTGGCATCAACCAGGCATCGGCAACCATGTTCTGTCCTTCCGGCGACAGGACGTAATCAATAAATGCTTTTGCGTCATCAGCATGTTGGGTGGTTTTGAGGATCATCATTGGTCGCGGCGCAATCACCGTGCCGCTGGCCGGGAAGATCACTTTCAGCGATTCGCCCTGCGCGATATTGCCGTAAGTGACGTAATCAACAGCGCCGAAGACGGCGGCTTTCGCCCCCTGCATTACCGGCGTTACCGCCTGCGCGTTCGGGCCGCTCACTACCATGCCGTTATTTTTCAGCGCCTCAAACAGTTGCCAGGCTTTCTCACCCATGCCGTTTTGCAGACCGATCAGCAAATCCAGCGAGGCGCCGGATAACGCCGGATCTGGTGTGGTAACTTTATCTTTGAAGGCTGCCGACGTCAGATCCTGCCACTCTTTCGGTTCCGGCGTGCCGCTTTTGGTGTTCCAGACAATGCCCAGCGCCGAGACGCCCTGCGCAACATAATCTGCACCTTTCAGCGCGGTTGGAACCTTATCCGCATTGTTGCTGGCAAACGGCAGCAACCAGCCGCGATGATGCAGATCTTCCGCCGTATCCCAGGAGGCTGAAATCAGAATATCGGCCTGCGGATTGGCCTGTTCAGCTTCGAGGCGCGCCATCACTTTGCCGGTGGTGGCCTGGAAAATATTGACCTTCACGCCGGTTTTTTGCTCGAACCCACTGGCCAGGCTTTTTGCCAGCGAACCTGGACCTGCGGTATAAACGGTCAGCGCGTGCGCGCCGGAGATCATCATGGACGACAGCACCATGGCTAAAGCGACTCCTTTTTTCACGGACAGTAAGGCTCTCATGCTATTTCCCCTGAGGATGAAATGATGTTTCTGACGGATTCGACCTTTCCGGATGCTAAATGCACGATGCGATCGGCGAGCCATTCGGCTTCCCGGCGATCGTGCGTGACATAAACGGCCGTTGTACCGAGCTGGCGCAGCAGGCGCGCCATCTCATGACACAGAGATTCGCGCAGTGCGCTATCGAGATTGGAGAGCGGCTCATCGAACAGCAGCACACCAGGTTCGGCAACAATTGCCCGCGCCAGCGCTACGCGCTGCTGCTGGCCGCCAGAAAGCCCGGCCGGTTTGCGCTGGGCCAATTCCGCCAGCCCGACCATATTGAGCGCCTGCATTACACGCTGCTCGCGCTCGCCGCGCGGTACGTTGCGCATCCTCAGCGGAAAGGCGACGTTTTGCGCCACGCTCATGTGCGGCCACAGGGCGTAATCCTGGAAAACCATGCCGATATCGCGCGCTTCCGGCGGTAGAGACCACCCCGGTTTGGCGACCAGGCGATCGCCAAACCAGATTTCACCTTCCGCCGGTTCGCTTAAACCTGCCAGCAATCGCAACAGCGTGCTTTTGCCGCAGCCGGAAGGCCCAAGCAGCGCAACGATGCTGCCAGGCTGGATATGCAAATCGATGTGATTAAGAACGGTATGTGTGCCGAAGGTGTAGGAAACACCTTGCAGCCGGATGTCAGTGAATGCGAACATCAGCGCCCTCCGCAGTGGGAAGCCGTGATCCATCCGTAGGTTTCAGCCAACGGGGCGCATCCACCTGCACAAAAGTCAGGGGAGCAAACATCTTGTTATCCTCTTTGGGATTTGATGCGGCTGACTATAGGCAGGGATTATGACGAAGAAATGACGTCATTATTGCGCATTGATTTTTAACCGAATGTCTAAACTGAAAGGCATACATCTACACTGTCTTTAAAAAGGGTTCCTCGTGCGAATCGCAACGATCACTAATTATGCTTATATAGCGACAGTGGTACTGACATTAACCTCAGGCATTGCACTGTTTATGGCCTCAAGCGCTGAACACAGAGAGCGTGACACTGTGGCGAGAAGCCGCACTTTTGATGCCTTAACTGACTCTCTGGAAAGAGAAGCCTTTGCACTGAGCGATATGGCGCGCGATGCGGTAATCAAGTTTACGCCGGAAACGGTACAAAGCTGGAAAACCCGCCGTGAACAGGACATCAATCTGGAAAACCGGCTGGTTGCTCTGCGGGACAACGGTGCCTCCAATGAAGAAATTCTGATTCTACGGGATGGGCTTGCCACCCTCGACCAGCTTGAAGAGGAGCAGAGTATTGCCATTAAGGATGTGCAGGCGGGCAAAAATATCGAGGGTGTGAATCAGTTATTCGGTGACAGCTACGAAGAAAAGCTCGAAGAGGCCGAATATCGCTTCGCCCATTTTCGCAGCCTGGTGGACCAGCGCACACAGGCTTCCATCAAAGACGCTACGTCACTTTCGTTGCGTCTGCGCACCTTATCGGAAGTGATGGTCGGTCTGACAGCGCTGCTGTTCTTGTTTGTGCTCGGCTTTATTATCAAACACCGTATTCTGCGCCCGGTGGTGACGCTCAGTGATGTGGTGAACCGACTGGCGACGCAGGATTACAACGTCGAAGCGCCGGTGCTGGCGCAGGTTGATGAGATTGGCGATATGGCGCAGGCGATCCGCATTTTCCGTGAAAATGGCCTTGCCAGGCAACGCCTTGAGCAGGAACGCGACAAGGAATGGGCCACGCGTACCCTACTGGCGCGTATGACCCAGCGTTTGCAGGGATGCGATACGCACAGCGCCATTTTCCGCGTAGTTGGCCGTTTTGCGCCGCAAATCATCCCGGAAATGGGCGGTCGGCTTTATATGCTGAATACGCGGACTAATCGTATGAAATGTGTGGTGCGCTGGGGGCTGCCGCCCGGTGAGGATGCCCCTTTCCCGCCGGAACATTGCTGGGCGCTGAAGCGCGGGCAACTGCACAGCCCTGGCAGAGATACCGTGGATATGCCGTGCGAACATATTTTGCCGGAGCTGGCGTCGCGGGCAATCTGCGTGCCGCTTAATGCGCAAAATAAGAGCATTGGCTTGCTGACCTTTGATAATTACACACCGGGCAAAGAGCCGCCGTACGCCTACCTGGAGTTGCTGGCGGAAACGCTGGCGCTTGCCTTAGCCAACCAGATCCTGCGCGATACGCTGACCGAAAGAGCGACGTATGATTCGCTGACTGGCCTGCGCAACCGCTACAGTCTGGAAGAGACGCTGCGGAATATGATCGATCAGGCAATGGTGGAGAACAGCACGCTCAGTTGCCTGATGCTGGATGTGGATTACTTCAAAAAGCTCAACGATCAATACGGTCACGAAGCCGGTGATAAAGTGTTGCGCGAAATGGCGAAACTGATCACCGAAACGCTGGATGAGAATAGTATTGCGTTCCGCTATGGCGGCGAAGAATTTCTGATTATTTTGCCAGACGTCGATGAAGCGCAGGCGATGACTGTTGCCGAAACGCTGCTGAATAATGTGTATAACCACCAGATGCTGTATGAATCGCAGGATATTGGCCCGGTTTCAGTCTCTATTGGGCTGTCTACCTGGCCGCGCCACGCCCGGGCTGATAATCTGGTGCGCGCCGCCGATCTGGCGCTCTATCTGGCGAAAGAACAAGGGCGCGGGAAGATTGTCGCTGCCAAAAGCGCCGAATAGTTCCTTTTCCCTGTTTCTCGCTTGCTTTTGGTTACAAAATAGCCAGTCAATACCGCAAAATCATGCATAAAGGAGCAGCTTATGAGCTATTTTCGTCCAGTGACATTAGAACACGCCAGTCGCCTGTTAAACCATGGCCCGACCATTTTGATTACCAGCCGTGATGAGCAGATCGATCGCCGTAATGTGATGACTGCGGCCTGGTCGATGCCGGTGGAGTTTTCCCCGCCGCGTATCGCAATTGTGGTGGATAAAAGCGCCTGGTCACGCGAGTTGATTGAGCGTAGCGGCATGTTCGGCATTGTGGTGCCTGGCGTGGCAGCAACTAACTGGAGTTATGCGGTCGGCACTATTACCGGGCGCGATGAAGATAAATTCAACTGCTATGGGATCCCGGCATTTGCCGGCCCGGTACTCGGGCTACCGGTGATTGAAGAGAAATGTCTGGCGTGGATGGAGTGTCGCCTGTTGCCACCTACTGCCGCGCAGGAGAAATATGACACGCTGTTTGGCGAAGTGGTTTCTGCTGCTGCCGACGAACGGGCTTTTATCAACGGACGCTGGCAGTTTGACGACGACAAACTGAATACCATTCACCATCTGGGTGGCGGTCATTTTGTCACCAGCGGCAAACACATTACCGCTGGCGAATAAGCTGGCGGTTACTGCGCTAGTGCTTCGATCCACTTCATCGCCAATTGCGCCCACACGGCGGCTGGTTTTTCACCCCGCCTACCCCGAACCCATGTTGCTCTTTGCTGAACAAATGCAACGCCGTGAGTACGTGATGGACATACAGCGCATTGAACATCGCCAGTGAAGTGGCGACATCAATATCAATGGCGTGCAACAAGAACGTCGGTGGAGTCTCCGGTGAATATCGTTTAATCTGCTGTACGGTGGGTTATCGTGAATCAGGATGGGCAATTGCGCTTTCCATCGAGATCACCGGATAGCCGGACACAACAAAATCGGGACACACATACTCTGCTTTCCTCCGACTCGCAATCCAGTTTGCCGGGTTCACAATAATTGCAAATCGACATCGTCATATTGATAAATCAACGCATAGTTTTTTAGCATGAAAAATTGATGATGTTTTAAAATAACCAAGTCGGCGCTTAGGTTTTGCATAGCATTCATATATCCAGAATAACAAATGTTTGTTTTTAATTTGGAAATATTCACATGTATAAGAAAATACCATGCAATAATTTTACTGTAATACATTCAATGAAGTGTCAATAGAACTTATGAGGTTATCGGATTAATATCATACTCATTCGTGTAATGAATGATTTGGTTCGTTTTCATTTGGCAAAGAAATTGGTTTATAAGGTGGGCGAAGCAGGAAAATATGACGCCCGGTAACTGGTCTTATGTTTATACATCAGTGATAAATTTATTTTTTCCTTGTTGTTTGTTATTTATTTAACAAATTAACTATCATCCGTTGTCCTATAACTGTTACAAATAAAATGACAGGTTGCCCTGAGCTTATGGGGATACATTTACTCCTGTCATTAATAGGGCTTTTAAAAGGAGATTTACTTTGGATATTAGACAGAAAGTAAAACACATGACTCTGGAAGAGAAAATCGGGCAAAAAATCATGCTGGATTTTCGCTACTGGGATCAGAACGGAAGCAACAATCAGGATATGGCCGCTCCTGATGAAACCATTGGCAACTTAATCACGGATAGCCACATTGGTGGCGTGATTTATGCCGCCGGTGTTGACGCGGCCGTAGCCGCCTATTCCTATTATGGGTATGACAGTGGCCCCTCAATAATATCACTGGCAGAGATCCTGACGAATAAACGTCCGCCACAGAGAAAACTGCCAGTCAATACCTGGCATGACTACGATGTGAAGACGAACGGGCACAGTCGCGTTCCCCAGAGGATATGGTCTGGAGTGGGACTGAATGAATAACCGACGGAGCTTTCTGATAACAAGCGCTCTGATTATTCTGGGGCTGGGCATCTCCCGTTCATATTCCTTTTCCTTAAGGAGAAAAATAATGATAAACGGTAAAAATAAAACAGCAGGGCTGAGTAACAGTATCTGGCTGCCCAACTGGCGAATGCAAAAATCGCTGGATTCGGCGCTAAAAGCCCTGCAACAACAGTGCGTCAAAACCGTATCACCATTCTGGTATGAGATTAATGACGCCGGCATTCTGATGGTAAAACCCGGCTCTGATGGTATGAAGATTCCGGACAAGTCCACGCTTGAGCTACTGAAAAGAAACGGCGCCTCAGTGACACCAACCATTACGACTACACTGATGCCGGACGATTTCATCCGGCTGTTTTCTGACCGGTCAGAACAGCAAAGACTGGCTGAGGCAGTCACACAGGAAGTTATGGCTAACGGGTATGATGGCATTGATCTGGACCTGGAAAATATTGCGCTGACAATTGATGTGCCGACTGCGAAAAGGGTGCGTGGAATTTATACGGAATTATGCCAGCGTATTTCGTCAGAACTGTCCCTGGTGAACAAACTATTGTCCATAACTGTAATGGCCCGCTGGTCAGACGACTTTGAAGTCTGGCGTGACAAGCTTATCCCTGGCGTCTATGACTATAAGGCTCTGTCTAAGGTCGCGTCGGTATTCCGTGTGATGGCCTACGACCAGCATGCGCCCAATACACCTCCCGGTCCCATTGCCGGTTTTCAATGGGTGAAGAGTATCTGTGACTGGACCTACCATAATGTTTGCACCCTGGGCAAGGTGGAGATAGGCATCCCCCTGTACGGACGTGACTGGGGTGGAGGGAAGGTAAAAAGTATTCTCTACAATAATATGGTTCAGCTGCGCAAAATGTATCCACAAAGCGAGGTGATATACAGCGATACGGAGAAGGAGGAAACCTTTACTTACGTCAGCTCCGGGGGCGACAAGCATACGGTCTGGTACAGCAATAATCAGTCCGTAACGGACAGGCTGGCCCTTATCCGTTCATATGGGTTTCGGGGTGGTGCATTCTGGGCGGCCTCTTATGAGAATCCAACCCTGTGGGAAAATATTCACGTAACGTCATTAACCGCCGATTAAATAAAACTGCCTGAGTAGCAGGTTTACGAGGAATATTAAAACCGGAGTCGCCTGAAAGGGGGCGACTCCGATTTCTAAACGGAGTTTAAAATAATGCAACGACACCCTTTTTTCCCTTATTCAGCGATGATCCCAAAAGTGATGGCAACGGCCGTTCTGGCCGTGATGCTGTCAGGCTGTACAACGAGTCCGGTAAAAACGGAGGAACGTAAAGGGTATTATGTTGAACATGCCTTTAACGCTATCGGTCAGAATGACAGGGTGCGCTTTCTGGTTATGCACTATACAGCACTGGATGACAGCCGCTCCCTGAAGACGCTGACCCAAGATCAGGTCAGTGCGCATTATCTGATTCCGCAGGAGCCAAAATCCATAAAGGGTGAGCCCGTGGTCCTGCAGCTGGTTGACGAAAGCAGGCGGGCATGGCATGCCGGCATCAGCAACTGGAACGGCAGGTCCAACCTGAATGACACCTCCATCGGTATTGAAATCGTTAACCCAGGGTATACGGACGATATGCTGGGAGATCGTACCTGGTATCCCTACAACGAAAAACAGATCGCCGCCGTGGCTTTACTGGCAAAGGACATTATCGATCGCTACCAGATCGCGCCTGATAACGTTGTCGGGCACAGCGATATCGCTCCGCTCAGGAAGCAGGACCCCGGAAAACTGTTTCCCTGGGCGCGTCTCGCCGCCATCGGCATCGGTGCCTGGCCCGATCAATCGACGGTAAGTAAATACCTTGCCGGTCGTTCCCCCTACGCCCCCGGTGACATCAGCGTCATTCAGGCATTACTGAAACAGTATGGCTACGATCAGATCCCGCAGAACGGCATTCTGGATGATAGTACGCGCAAAACGATCGCTGCTTTCCAGATGCACTTCCGCTCGGCGGATATCCGCGGTAATGCAGATGCAGAAACCGAAGCCATTGCCCGTGCTCTGAACGAAAAATATCGCAGCTCCGCCGCTCCAGCCACAACCGACAGGAAAAAGCTGATGCTGGCAGGTGTAAACAAAGTAGATAAAATTAGGTTCATCGCAGATTAGCGTGAATCAATAGAAAACGGCAGTCAGAACGTTTAGGTTTGCATTCGCCAAAACACACCCTGAACCTTCAAAACTGCCGTTGCCATGAATGCTAACCTGACTTCTCTTTTCTGGAAAGAGTTCATGCACTGAAATTGCCCACAACACTCTCCTCATCCGTCTTCAGCCCTTCGATTCGCAGCAGCCCTGTTGTCGCGGGTGTAATCGCCATACTCCCCATATTCACGACACTTCCCTGCGACGTGTCCGGGAGCGTGAACGGCTCAACTGGAAGGTCTGGCTGGATGTGCCTGTCCGCCGTCTGCGCTGCCCGGCCTGCGGCATTATGACTGAAAAAATCGACTGGCTACCCGGACGTCAGCGATACACCGCCACCCTGTCGGCATGGGTTGAATCACTCGTCCGGTTAAACATGTAGCCAGTCTGACCGGACTGCACTGACATACCATTAAAGACATTGATTACCGGAGACTGCAATTTGATATCCTGGCTTCGCTCAGTGGTCGCTTTTTTATCAGAAATTCCCATTAATTAACTCCCTTACCCGATACGTGGTTTTTTCTTTAATTCACGTATTTCAGAGACCATTAAAAGAGGCATCAGAGGCAGAAAATGTTGCTTAACGTGGATTATCGTTCCACTGAGCGTAGCCCTCTAATAATCAAAATGAGGATGATCAACTAATAAATATAAAAAAGCCCACACAGCGTATGGGCCGCCGGGAATTTACATACTGTAGCCCGGTTTTTTGATCAGTTGCTCCATTTGCGGGGCAATCTCCGTATCCCAGACCTGCGCTTTCCACTCTTCCGGCGCGTACTCATTCAGCGCAACGCTGATGGAACTCTCTTTGCTGTTCAGATGACGAATAATCACGTCGGCGATATCCTCTGCCAGCGCGGCTTTCTGCTCATCATTCAGATCGCGGGGAAAACATTTGATATCAACGTGCGGCATGGCAAACTCCTCGTTTTCAAGAGACTGCCACAGTAGCACAACGCATTCGCACTGATTTATCAAAGTGTGACCAGTCTGGCTGCCACCCGGATTTTCTTAAGCAGCGTACAATCAGTTTGTAAAACTTATGGTAGATCACTTCACTCAGCGCCGATCCCCATCCGGGGACACCATGAACAGTGATCATAAGGGCTCCTTACAGAGGATAAGCCCTAATTTTAGGTCAGATTGGCGAGAAATTCGTCAGCCTGCTGTGGACTGGTAAGACGCACAAAACGCAGATGCTGGTAGCGAGGGTCAGCCATATCCTGCGCGTAACGCAGGCGATTCGCACGCCAGGTTTTTATCGTCCAGATAATGATCGACTCGCGGCTGAAGAATGAACGGCGGAAACTTTCACAGTTTCCGGTGCCCGGCCATAACTCCTGTTTGTGCCAGGCGCGGCGGGCGGCGCGCAGCACGGCCTGACGCAACGTGCGCCAGAAACCGTAATCAACCCACACGACAAGATCGACATGCCGCCATTTTATATCCCGACTGCGATTGTAGTTGCCATCGAGTACCCAGCCCGGCTGCGCCAGTAACTGTTCCAGGCGGGGGTACAGTTCCTCATCTGGTGTTCCCTGCCAGTTGGCCTGCCAGTAAAGCCTGTCCATTTCGATATATGGCAAATTAAGCTTCGCGGCGATGCGTTTCGCCAGCGTTGATTTTCCGCTACCGCTGGTACCGATGACATTAATTTTCATGGCGTTATGCGGATTCCCGCTCAACAAAATGGAAGCCAACATCAACAATCGAGTCGTCAACCTCACTGCCTTCGATACGATCGGCCAGCATCGTTGCCGCCCGCTGACCAATAATTTGCCGATCGATACTGACAGTGGTTATGGCAGGCTGATTTCCGGCGGCAAAATCGAGATCGCCAAAGCCAATCACTGCCAGATCGCGCGGCACCTGTAAACCGCGCGACTGAGCTTCAATGATTGCGCCCTGCGCCAGTGTGTCGGAGCTACAAACAATCACATCGAAATCGCCCTGCTCCAGTAGCTGCGCCAGCCCCTGGCGACCCGAGGTGAATCGCGCCGGTAAAGCCACATCGACGCTGCCTGGTTCACTGATACCGTTACGCTCCAGCACTTCGCACAAACCGGCTTTACGCTGCGCGGCGCGTTTGTCCACCGTCCACAGCAAACCTGGACGATGATAGCCTTTACGCAGCAGATACTCCGCCGTCGCCTGGCCGACTTTCTCGTGGGAGAAGCCCACCAGCATATCCAGCGGTGTCGGGGTTAGATCCCAGATTTCCACTACCGGTACATTGGCATTGAGGAGCACTTTTTTCAGATCTGTCGAGTGGTGGATGCCGGTCAGAACGATACCGTCCGGGCGGCGCGAAAGCAGCGCGGCAACCAGATCGGCTTCAGTCTGTTGTGTGTATCCGGCAACGCAGAGCAGCATATGGTAACCGCGTACCGCCAGCTCATCACTGATGGCCTGAATCGTGTCGACAAACATGTTGTTGTTAATTTGCGGCACCACCACGGCAATCAATTTACTGCGTCGCGAGGCCAGCCCACCGGCCAATGCATTGGGGATATACCCTGTTGCTTTGACCGCCGCGATGACTTTTTCTACCGTTTTGGGCCGTACCAGCTGCGGCGTGTTAAGCGCCCGACTTACGGTCATGGATGATAAGCCAGCGGCGCGGGCGACATCTTCCAGCGTGGGCGCACGCGGTGGGACAGAACGCGATGTTTTCGACATGTTCACTCACAGAGCATTCAGCGTTTTTATGATTCTCGCGTTGTATTATACGCATTTCTCCCTTCATTGCCGCCGTTCCTCAGAAATCAGTGCGTTAGCAGGCATTTTATACTTATTATGTTAGCGTTATTATTAATGAGGCTACCACTCTGCATCTGAGCATTTAATGCACTATCATCCACAAAAGTACTCCCTTTGACGCCACTATTTGTGATCGATTGTACATAATTCCCCCTTTCTCTGGTCATGCATTTATTATGGTCCTACAAATGTTATCGCAAACATTTTATTGTTTACAGGAGCTAATCATGACCGTAAGTGCGAATTCCGATGTTGTGACCTATGCCAAAGCCGCAGGGGCGAAAACCGCCGCTGAAACCGGCGATCGTATTGCGTGGGTAAAACTCTCCCTCGCCTTCCTGCCGCTGGCGAAACGGCTGGGGCGCACCGCGAGTCGGTGCAGTGCTACAACACCGCGACGGCTTCCTGCATACACCGCTGGTTTACGGCTGGTTTTTTCTGTTGCTTTTTTCTGCTGGTTGAATCATTTACGCTGCTTGTCTCCTTTCACCTCTCAATTTCTGCTAATAGTCCCGGTGCGGCCAGCGGGTATGTTTTGCGTCGTTTGCCGATTGCGGGTACGATGCTGCGCCATGTTTCTCTTATCCATACGTAGAATCACTGGAAAGGCAGACATTTACCGCGGGAGCAATCGTTTGGCTTTTGCTCACGCAGGTTGAGGAATCCCGCAAGGTTCAGACAGGTAACAGGTAACGAAATGAAAACAAACAACAACAGCGCCACGGAGCATCACGCGGCAAAACGACGCTGGCTTAACTCTCATGAAGAGGGCTATAACCGGGCGATGGGTAATCGGCAGGTACAAATGATCGCTATTGGCGGCGCGATCGGGACAGGTTTATTTTTGGGCGCAGGCGCACGATTACAGATGGCGGGGCCATCGCTGGCAATCGTCTATCTGGTTTGTGGCATCTTCTCTTTCTTTATTCTCCGCGCGCTGGGCGAACTGGTACTGCATCGCCCTTCCAGCGGCAGCTTTGTTTCCTATGCCCGTGAGTTTCTGGGCGAAAAAGCCGCGTTTGTCGCTGGCTGGATGTACTTCATCAACTGGGCGATGACCGGTATCGTCGATATCACCGCCGTGGCGCTCTATATGCACTACTGGGGCGCATTTGGCGGTGTGCCGCAGTGGGTCTTTGCGCTGGCCGCGCTGGCGATCGTCGGCACCATGAACATGATTGGCGTGAAATGGTTCGCTGAAATGGAGTTCTGGTTTGCGTTAATCAAAGTGCTGGCGATTGTGGTGTTCCTGGTTGTCGGGACCATTTTCCTCGGCAGCGGTAAACCGCTGGATGGCGGCACAACCGGCTTCCACTTGATCACTGACAATGGCGGTTTCTTCCCGCACGGCTTGCTGCCAGCGTTGGTGCTGGTTCAGGGCGTGGTCTTTGCGTTTGCCTCTATCGAGCTGGTCGGTACTGCTGCCGGTGAGTGTAAAGATCCGCAGACCATGGTACCAAAAGCAATCAATAGCGTGATCTGGCGTATCGGTTTGTTCTACGTCGGCTCGGTGGTTCTGCTGGTGCTGCTGTTGCCGTGGAACGCCTATCAGGCAGGTCAAAGCCCGTTTGTGACCTTCTTCTCCAAACTGGGCGTGCCTTACATTGGCGACATCATGAATATGGTGGTGCTGACAGCTGCGCTTTCCAGCCTGAACTCTGGCCTTTACAGCACCGGTCGTATTCTGCGTTCGATGTCGATGGGCGGTTCCGCGCCGAAGTTTATGGCGAAAATGAGCCGTCATCATGTACCGTATGCTGGTATTCTGGTCACCATTTGCGTCTATATCGTCGGTGTGTTCCTCAACTATCTGGTGCCGTCGCAGGTGTTTGAAATTGTGCTGAACGTGGCCTCCCTGGGCATTATCGCCTCCTGGGGCTTTATCGTGATTTGCCAGATGCGTCTGCGTAAGACGATCAAAGAAGGCAAAGTGGCGGATGTCAGTTTCAAAATGCCTGGTGCGCCGGTCACGTCATGGCTGACGCTGCTGTTCCTGCTGAGCGTACTGGTGCTGATGGCGTTTGACTATCCAAACGGTACTTACACCATCGGGTCTATCCCGCTGATTGCCGTGTTGCTGGTTGCAGGCTGGTTTGGCGTGCGCAAACGCGTACAGGAAATTCACAGCACGGCACCGGTTGCGCCGACTAAAAACGCCCGGCAGTAAAAATCAGGGAAGGCACTGGCCTTCCCTTTTTACTACAGCCTTCGGCCTTCCTGGTTACCATTTAACAGACGCGCTAGCTATACCCCGCTCCACATGCAACGTACTTAATACGGTAATTTTCTTGTCCCACCTCTGGCACACTGCCAAAATCCACCTGTAGCAACTGCCAGCGGCTTACGTCCCACGCGCAAAGTTGTCCTTCCTGTGGTAGGGCCGAAAGAACACTGTGCGCGACAATAGGTAGCCTTCTCATCGACAACCAGGCGGCAGTGCGTACCTCATCAATATCGGGCAGACGCAGCGCCAGCCAGGTATCAATCTGCGGCCATCCGAAATCCTGTTCCAGCTTTTTAAAGCCGGGGCTCTGTAAAAAATTCGCCATCGCTTCAGCATTTTTCCAGAGATAAAGCGGTGCATAGCGGTTCTCATTGCAATACGTGTCATTTTTACGGGAGACGAGATATGCCTTAAAAAGCAGGCCCGGGTAGCCATCCAGCTTCGCGCCATTTTCCTGAATACGTGTATCAATCACTGCCATGTCGTAGTCAGCAGGTAGGGTAAAGCGGTATTGCATTACAATCACACTATGTCCTCCGAAGCCATCCGACCCTGGCTGAAGCTCCACTCGTCGGCGGTATTGAACTGGATCATTACCATCACATCATCCGGGCAAATATCCAGTTTGCTATGCAGACGTTGGCTCAGTATGCGACAGAGATTTTGCTTCTGCTCGTTCGTGCGAGGTTTGCCCGCCAGTATATGAAACTGAATGAAGTTATCGCTGCGCCCGCCGCTTTTATAAAAACGGTCAAACACACGCTGGCCGGCAGGGACCTCATCAAAAACCTGAAAGAGATCACCTGGCGGGACAGCAAATTCCTCCTCCAGACTTTGTTGCAGGATGGTGGAAATCTGGGCGATCTGGGTATCGCTGTATCCCTGGCGTAGAGTTATGCGGGTGAACGGCATCTGCTTAATCCCCTTCCAGACAACCGAGTGCGGACACTGCTGCAGGCCAGCCAGCATAGAACGCCAGATGGGTGAAGACTTCGGTTATCTCTTTGCGGCTCAGACCATTTTGCTGCGCGAAGTTAATATGCCATGTAAGTTGCTGCTCACGCCCCAGCGCTGTGAGTGCACCCAGTGTAACAAGACTGCGTTCGCGCGGAGAGAGTTCCTCACGCTTCCAGATATCATTGAACAGTACTTCATTACTCAGTTCGGCCAGCTTCGGCGCAATGCTGCCCAGTGTTACGCGATCAAGGATTTTCGCCATGGTATTTTCTTCTCCGTGTTAACAGTTAAATTATTCTGCTACGATACTTTCATCCTGAAAATCAAATTATTCACGATCAACAATCCCATATTACAGGATGATAATGGACAAACTTCCCCTGACTCTCGACCTTGACGCGCTACGCGGTTTTGTGACTGGTATTGAATGCGGCAGTTTTACACATGCAGCGACCCGCTTGTGCCGCTCGACCTCGGCATTGAGCGCGCAGCTTAAAAAGCTGGAACGACAATGCGAGGCCGAACTGGTAGTAAAAAAGGGGCGACATCTGACGCTGACCCGTAACGGCGAGATACTAATGAGCTATGCCCATCGACTGCTCGCTCTGAATGATGAGGCGCAGCGGGCGCTGAAGGGTGAGCTTTTACAGGGAGAAATCCGCTTTGGCATGCCGGAAGATTTTGGCGAGTCTCTGATGCCGGGTATTTTGGGCAAATTCAGGAGCCAGCATCCGGGGCTGCGCATCATCGCCCGGGTAGATCGCAACCAGGCGCTGCTCACGGCGCTTGATAACAACATGCTTGATATGGCCCTCCTGTGGCAGCAGGAAAATAAACCAGGCGAGGGAAAACTTATCAGGCAGTGTCAGCTGGAGTGGATACAGCATCAGGATTTAGATATCAGCACTCTGCTGACGCAGGGTGAGCCGTTGCCTCTGGTGATGTTTGAAAACCCGTGCATAATGCGGTCACAGGCCATCACTTGCCTGAATCGGGCTGGCATTGTCTGGAAGGTGGTATTTGTCAGCCAGAGTCTGAGCGGTATCTGGGCTGCGGTACAGGCCGGGCTTGGCATCACTTTACGCACACGAGTGGGAATGCCCGACAGCCTGCGTGTGGTGGGGAGCATCCTGCCGTCTCCGGGGAGTCTTGGAATTATGCTAGAGCAGAGAAATACAACGGATGAAGGTGCGCGGGTAATGCTGGGTCAACTGATAGAAGAAGCGATATTGGGTGTGAAATAAGTTGTTTTTGGCATACTCAGAGTCTGTATATACCCTCATTTTTGCGATATCAATACTATCGTAGGTTTCGGCAAGTACAGGTTTGCCGCCCTGTGTTATCGGGATGGAAGCATGCTCCGGGGCGCATTACTGGATTACTTAACATTGGTTAAATGCCATTCCCCGACTCCTCGCTGGACACCAAATGTTAGCGCCTTACTACGCGCTAAAAGGTTATCGGCAGGGAACGCGCGGATTTCAGGTATTAACTGTTCTTATAAGTGCAAAACGTGATATGGATGCGCCCCAATGACAAATTTTTGTCGGGTCACATCCATGATTTAGGTTAACTAATTGTATTTAAGAGAAATGGCTCAGCGATAAAATTGCTTATGAAGAATGTTTGCGCCCTCATCGATGGCGCGCCATATTCCGCGTTCGCTGGCAAAAGCATCACCTTCTTCAAGTGCGGCTAATAAGTCTGAATAATCGTGGCTGCGTGTTAAATCATCCGAGTGTGGATAAAGATAATTAAAACATGGGCCAATGCGTACCCATAATTGCTCAATCAGGGCTGTCAATGTCGGCATACCCGACTGCTGGTAAATCGAAAAACGAAAAATCCGATTTGCCTGCAACATCTGCTCGGTTTGACCACTTTTTAGTGTTTCGTGGAAAGCCGCAGCCAGCGTACGCAACTCTCTGCTCCTCTCCGGGGTCATACTTTGACTGGCGGCACGGGCAGCCATCCCTTCAAGGCTTTTGCGTATCTGGTTGATTTCGCAATAGCGTTCGAGGCCGACCTCCGGCACTAAAAATGCCTGCGCCGGTGTGGCATGTAGTGCGCCTGCGGAGACTAATCGCAAAAGCGCTTCCCGTACCGGAGTAATGCTGGTACCCAACTGATCTGCTATTTCTTTCGTGATAAGCCGTGCGCCAGGTTTTAGCGCACCGATAATAAGCGCATTCTTCAGACTCGACTCTACCTGCATAGTGAGGCTGGTTCGTTGCGCTTTTTCCAAATCAAGCATGTTTGCGTCCTGTATAATTTCTTATTTATTTTCAGCCTGGTAGCGTGTCCGTAATGATATAAAATATATTATATAAACATGCCTGGTATTGGATTGTCGCTTAAAAGATGTAGCTAATAATTAGTTATTATGCACAACTACCAGGAACCGACTTCACAAGGTTATCAGTTCCTTATGCTTGTCTAATTAAAGACGTTTTTTCGGATTTTGCACAATTCTGATGGCGGTTTTTTTCGCCGCCATCAGTTGCTTAGTGTGATGGCCCAACTTGCACGACGACTTTGCCAAAGTTTCGACCTTCCAGCATACCGATAAACGTCTCCGGCGCTTGCTCAAGACCTTCTGTGAGTTGCTCACGGTAGTGAATCATTTCCTGTTTTACCCATTTCTCCATTTCTTGCTGAAATTCGTTAATTCGGTGACCGTAATCCTGTGAAACAATAAATCCCTGCAACCGAATTCGTTTTTTAAGCAGCGTTGCCATTAATAACGGGATACGATCAGGGCCGTCAGGAAGTTCAGTGGCGTTATAGCCGCTGACTAATCCGCAAAGCGGAATTCGTGCCTGAGTATTTAATAAGGGCAGCACGGCATCAAAGACTTTGCCGCCGACATTTTCGAAATAGATATCGATCCCTTGCGGGCAGGCTGTCGCCAGTTGTTTGGCAAAATCCTCCGCCTGATGGTCGAGACAGAGATCAAAACCGAGCACCTCCTCGGCATGGCGGCACTTCTCTTTGCCCCCGGCGACCCCGACAACGCGACAGCCCTTAATTTTACCGATCTGCCCGACCGTTGCGCCGACAGGGCCGGTTGCAGCAGCAACGACCAGCGTTTCCCCTGCTTTCGGCTGACCGATATCAAGCAGCCCCATGTAGGCGGTAAACCCCGGCATGCCGAGAATACCCAGCGACCACGAAGGATGCTGTGGATCTTTACCAAGGTTGATCACCTCGTCGCCGCTGGCGATGTCGTAATCCTGCCAGCCGCTGTAGGCCAGCACCCAATCGCCTTCGGCAAAATCCGGATGCAGTGAACTGACCACGCGGCTGACCGTCGCGCCGCACATCACTTCGCCGATTTTTACCGGCGGCGAGTAGGATGGCGCATCGCTCATACGACCGCGCATATAGGGATCTAACGAGAGGTAAACCGTTCGCAGTAACACCTGGCCTTCGCCGGGCGTCGCGATGTTATCCTCTTCAAGGCGGAAATTGTCGGTAACCGGGGCACCATGTGGGCGGGAAGCCAGCACCCAACGGCGATTGCGGTGAGAAGATTGGTTCATCGTGCTCTCCAGTGCGTGAAAGACTAACTACTGATACTAGTCGTTTCCTGCCAGCAGCGCGTTAACATTACGTACCTGCGTGGTTGAGCCGCACCACCAGATAGCGGCAAGGCGCGCTGCTCTCGTTGATAAAACGGCAATCGTTTGGCGGCCCGAGTTCCAGGCAATCCCCGGCTTTCATTTCGTGCCGTGTATCGCCTTCGACAAATACCAACTCGCCTTCCTGCAACCAAATTAACTGCCGCGCCAGCGCGTAAGAAGAAGCGGGCATCGGAATATCGCTGCCGATTGGCAGATCGATTTGCACCAGATCGATAGGCAGATCACTGCGCGGCGAAACATGGCGGCGCAGGTAGTGGCTTTGCGGATCGCGCCATACCGGCTGATTGGCATAGCGCAGCAGTTTTCCTTCCTGCATTTCGGCGCGGGCAATTAATGTCGACATGCTGATGCTAAATGCGCCGGAAAGCCGTGCCAGCAGCGCCGCCGTTGGGCTGCTCTCGCCGCGCTCGATTTTGTGGATCATCGCCCGCGAAACACCCGCGCGTTCGGCCAGTTCGCTTAATGACCAACCGCGGGATTCACGTTCAACGCGAATTCGGGCACTGATCCGTTGATTTATATTGTCTGAGATAGTATTCATATTGTAATACTATAGTGTACAAATCTGAGGTTCAACCATGAATATTCGTTTTGCCGGGAAAGAAGATTGTGCCGCCATTGCGGGGATCTACAACCATGCAGTGGTGAACACCGCCGCCATCTGGAACGACCAAACAGTCGATGTCGAGAACCGTATTGCCTGGTTTGAAGCGCGTGCCAGTCTGGGTTATCCGGTGCTGGTCAGTGAAGAAAATGGCGTGGTCACCGGCTACGCTTCGTTCGGTGACTGGCGCGCTTTCGATGGTTTTCGCCACACCGTTGAACACTCGGTATATGTTCACCCCGAACATCAGGGCAAAGGCCTCGGCCTGGCGCTAATGGAACGCCTGATTGAAGAGGCCAGACGTATTGGCAAACATGTGATGGTGGCGGGGATTGAGTCGCAAAACCACGGCTCTATTCATCTGCACAGTAAGCTTGGTTTTATCACGACCGGGGAAATGCCGCAGGTCGGCACCAAGTTTGGCCGCTGGCTTGATTTAACCTTTATGCAGTTACAGCTCGATAACCGTACCGATCCGGATACTATCTAATGAACCAGTCGCTGACACTCACCTTTCTGATCGCTGCCGGGATTGGCCTGGTGGTGCAAAACACGCTGATGGTGCGCATTACCCAGTCGGCCTCGACGATCCTTATCGCCATGTTGCTCAACTCGCTGGTGGGTATTGTGCTGTTTGTCTCGATATTGCTGATCAAGCACGGAATGAGTGGGTTTCAGGAACTGTACGCCAGCGTGAAGTGGTGGACATTAATTCCCGGTCTGCTGGGTTCGTTTTTTGTCTTTGCCAGCATCAGCGGTTATCAGTACGTTGGCGCGGCAACGACAATTGCGGTTCTGGTGGCAAGCCAGCTGATTGGTGGGCTGGTGATGGATGTGGTGAGGAGTCACGGGATCGCGCTGCGAGCGCTGATTAGCCCGGTGTGCGGCGCGGTACTGCTGGTAATTGGCGCCTGGCTGGTGGCCAGACGCCAGTTCTGATTACAGGATTGAGCCACCTTTGGTGAGTTGGTCACGGCGCGCTTCCATATCTTCTTTATGCTGGCGGCCGTGATGCGCAATCGCCGTTCGCAAGCGCTGCTGCTGGGCGTAGCGCTCTTCCCGGCTTAGTGCGGCGTCATCACTGAGTTCAACCAGTAGTTCGTTCATCCCGCTAATAACGCTCTGTTCAATGGCCGCGTCAACGCGAGCGACAACCTCATCCAGATGTGACATATCCACTCCTTTAATTCAATTTCGCTTTCGAGAAATCACTACCCATCAGGCTAACCTGGTAACCGGTCACATTGCTGCGTGTGGCGTAGAAGGTTTTGCCGTTCGCCAGCGCAATCCACGGCGCCTGCTGGTAGAAGATATCCTGAGCCTGGCCGTACAGTTTAGCGCGCGCTGCTGGATCGCTGACCACTTTGGCTTTCTGCACCAGCGCATCATAGCCTTTATCGCACCAGCGTGCGGCGTTGGCGCCTGTTTTGATGCTGTTGCAGCCCAGCAGCGTATCAGCGAAGTTATCCGGGTCGCCATTATCCGACATCCAACCGAACAGTGCAGTGTCGTGCTCGCCTTTACGCATTCCGGCCAGATACTCGCCCCACTCGAAAGAGACAATCTTCGCTTTCACGCCCACTTTCGCCCAGTCGCTCTGGATCATCTCGGCGATACGGCGTGAGTTCGGGTTATACGGACGTTGTACCGGCATTGACCACAGCGTGGTTTCAAAACCTTTCTCCAGACCCGCCTGTTTCAACAGTGCTTTGGCTTTTTGTGGATCGTAGCTGTAGTCTGGCAGATCTTTGTTATATCCCAGCATATTTGGCGGCAGTGGAGATTTCGCCACGCTGCCGGAGCCGAGGAACACGGCGTTAACGATCGCCTGCTTATCGGTGGCGTAGTTCAGCGCCTGACGCACCAGGACGTTATCAAACGGTTTTTTCTCGGTGTTAAACGCCAAATAACCGACGTTCAGCGCATCAATGGTATGCAGCGTCAAATCTTTATTCTTTTTGATCTGTTCGAACTGCACCGGTGACGGCGCCGGAATGATCTGGCATTCGTTGGTTTGTAGCTTCGCCAGGCGCGTCTGCACGTCCGGGGTGATAGAGAAAATCAGGTGTTTGGTCGGTACCGGGCCTTCCCAGTAGTTCGGGTTGGCAAGATAGCGAATTTGTGCATCAGTTTTATATTGCTGCAACACATAGGGGCCGGTACCGATTGGCCAGTTGTCGACGTTTTCCGGCGTGCCTTTTTTCAGCATTTCATCGGCGTATTCCGCTGAGAGTATAGAGGCGAAATCCATTCCCCAATCAGCAAGAAATGCGGCGTTCGGTTCATTCAGCACAAACTGGACATGGTAATCGTCTACCTTCTTCACCCCTTTGATCAGCTTATCAAGGCCAACATCGGTGAAATACTCGTAATTTCCCTGCGAAACATTGTGATACGGGTGTTTCGCGTCCATCTGTCGCATGACGGAGAAAATCACGTCATCGGCGTTGAAATCGCGCGTCGGTTTAAAATATTTATTGCTGTTGAATTTAACCCCCGGACGCAGCGTAAACGTCCAGGTTTTTCCATCTTCCGACACTTTCCACTCCGTCGCCAGAGACGGAATCGGGGTATTTTTCACCGGATCGAAGGTGACCAGGCGGTTATAAAGCACCTGAGAGCTGGCAACAAAGGTAGGCCCGGAACTGGCAATTTGCGGGTTAAAAGATTCAGGCGACGCTTCGGAGCAGTAAACGATGGTGTCGTTAGACGCTGCCCATGCAGCACTTGCCGGTAACAGTGTGCTCAGCGCGAGAGCGAGCAGCGTTTTCCCTGTAGACATTATCAAGACCTTCTTATTTATATGGAGTAGTCATCTCAGCACAGCGCTGGTGAGCTGGCAAATAATGATTCTCTATCAGGTTATGCTAAAGCGGTTGATTTCGCTGAAATATCAATCATCATTACGATTAAAATTTATCTTAAATAATTATCGCGCCGTCAAGTCTGATTGATGTTATCTATGCATCGAGAATTCAATGGTTTTGCGGTCTCCTCTTCCTTTTACTGACGACAAGTTTGCGTATAGTAGACGCGTAAAGAAGCCTATGGGATGAAAACGTGGCAAAAACTCTCTTACGCAGCGGCGATCTGGATGATTTCCAGGCCGTGGGCGGCGGCGGTCAGGCCGTATTTGATTCGGCGTTACAAATTCGTGAAGCACTGCGTCTGCGCAAACAGCAAGCGCTGGTTGACTGTCTGGCAATACCCCAGGTCAATGATGAAGGCGATCGTGTCGACTGGTACTCACCCGTCGATGGTCGTCCAGTTTCGTGGAAAGCCGCTGATGAAGAGGTGCGAAGCCGCGCCCGCGAGTACCTCGAAAAGACCCTCGACAGCGCTTATGCGCTGAGCCGCAAATGCTTGCAATCGCAGAAAACAGCACAGCAGTTGTTTGGTTCGCTGTTGGAAAAAGCGCTGCAATTTCCCGGTGAAAACCACGTTTTCCTCGTCGATGGCAAGCCGGTGATCACCTTCTGGGGATTCGTCAACCTCAATGAAAGCGCGCGTGAAAATGTGCTTGATTGTCTGCGCGAACCGGAACCGGAAGTACCGGAAATCACCATGCTACCGGAACCGGAGCCAGAAGAAGCCCCTGCCGTTGAAGTCATATTCAGCCAGGCGGATGCGCCGCTATTAAGCCCGCCGCCAGAAATCAAATTACAGCCTGAACCGGTTGAAGAGCCGCCGGTGCAAGCCGCGATAACACCAGAACCCGCACCGGTTGCCGCTACGCCTGCGAAAAAACGTCGTCGCTACGGTCTGTGGGCGCTGCCGGTTGCTGTCGCGGTTGCGGCGGCTATTGCCACCCCGCTGCTCCTGAAGCAACAAGAGGTTCCGGCTCCCGCGCCGGTGGTCGCAAAAACCGAACCTGTCGAGATTGCCCCCCCCGCCATGCAGGCCGCACCAATTCCTGCACTGACGACGAAGCTGCCGCTGCACCAGGCGGAAGTCTCTGCCCCCGTAGAAACCGTAGTCGAGAAACCCACAGGAAAAGAGTCCGTGGTGATTTCCGCCATTCCGAAAGGCGCGCTGGTAATGGATGCTGTCGAGGTGAAAATCGGTTCAACCAAATTCCTTAACGGTAGCTGGCGCGTTGATCTGGATGTTAAAGATCCCGTGACCGGCAAAGCGCCAGTGGTACGTTACCAAATCCAGAACAATAAAGGTTCAGCGCGCATTGTTCACGGTAAGAACATTACCTGTCGCGCAGAGATCTTCTCTGGTCTGCACGGAACCGGCGAACTGTTGGTTAAAAGTCGCGGTAACGCACGGTGCAGTGACGGTACCCGCTACCCGATGCCGGACATTTCCTGTAAAGCAGGCAGCAATGACGTAGCCGAGTGCAGCGCACGTTTTGACGCCAAAACCACCGTTCCGGTGACGTTCAGAAAAACAGGTGACTGAGTTTATGCTGGTTAATCTTTGCGACTACAAACAGAGCGTGACGCTAATTGCCAACAGCGGCGTACAGTTTCTTGATTTTGGCGTGACGCCGCAGGATTCGGCCAACAGCGGCCGTTTTGTACGTAAAACGACTAATGGCCCGCTGCTGCGACTCGATTTTGATGTGGTGAACGAGCGTTATACCCTGCCGAACCGTGATGGCGGTCAGCCGGAAGTGGTCAAGCCTGAAAGCACCCACTCGTTGCAGTATTCGCTGTCGATCCTGGATGGCGTCTGGCTGCCGGTGCCTTTTTTGCGCTTTAACCCGCCGCGTACTTTTGTTGAAGGACCGGATAACTGGGCGCGGGTGCAGATCCGTAAATTGAGCGAGCCGGATAGCGCGGGCAATACGCACCGCATCGCCCTGGCGCTCGACAGCCAGATCAACGACAACTCTCCGGCTTCTCTGGCACCGCTGGAGAACGATATTCTTAACGGCACGCGCTTTGCACTAGCCTGGCATGATGATGAAGTCGCTGATTTCCTCGATCAAACCTGGGTTGACGGCTGGCTGCGGGAAGCTTTCTTACACTTTATTTCGCAACATGAAAGCCGCGGTGAACGTGAGATCACACAGGCGCTGCGCGGTTTTGAATACCAGGCGCACTGGCTTAACCTGATGACCTTGCTCGGCTCGCAATTGCAGGTGCCGGAAGTCAAAATTGTCACCCACACGCTGAGCACCCCGGCGATTCCGGTCGATCTGATTCTCGATGTCGGTAACACCCACACCTGCGGCGTGATCATTGAAGATCATGGTGATGCCAACGATGGTTTGCGCCAGACGGCAGAGTTACAGGTGCGATCGCTCAGCGAGCCGCAATTCCTTAACGAACCTTTATTTACCAGCCGTCTCGAATTTTCGGAAGCGCGTTTTGGTAAGCAGCACTTCTCGGTGGAGAGTGGCCGCGAAGATGCCTTCGTCTGGCCATCGATTGTGCGCGTCGGCGATGAAGCGCGCAAACTGGCGATGCAGCGCGTCGGCACTGAAGGCAACAGCGGGATCTCCAGCCCGCGGCGTTATCTGTGGGATGAAACCCCGGTGTTACAGGACTGGCGCTTTAGCCAGATGAACAGCAAAACACAGCGCGAACCGCTGGCTACCGCTTTCCCGTTGATGAACCTGATGAACGATGAAGGCCAACCGCTCTACAGCCTGCCGCTGGATGAGCGTTTGCCGGTCTTCTCGCCGCAGTATAGCCGCAGCACTCTGATGACGCATATGTTGTGCGAATTGCTGTCGCAGGCGCTGGGGCAAATTAACAGCGTGGCGACGCGTTTGCGACTCGGTTTCCCGGCGTCTCCGCGCCAGTTGCGCACTATTATTTTGACCCTACCTTCCGCCATGCCGAAGCAGGAGCGTGAAATCTTCCGCCGCCGCATGTTTGAAGCGATCGCACTGGTGTGGAAAGCGATGGGCTGGCATCCGCAGGATGAAGACTTCGCCAACCGCAAGCAGCAGGAAAAGAGCGTGGTACCGGTTCCGCATATTCAGATGGAGTGGGACGAAGCGAGCTGCGGACAACTGGTGTGGCTGTATAACGAAGCGATCTCCCGTTTTGCCGGGCAGACGGAAACCTTTTTCGCCTCCCTCGCCCGCCCGGATCGCGCAGAAGCTCCTGGTGCCGTGAAAGGCCGTTCGCTGCGCGTTGCCTCTGTCGATATTGGCGGCGGCACCACCGATATGGCGATCACCCATTATCAGCTTGATGATGGCACCGGCAGTAACGTCAAAATCACCCCGCAACTGCTGTTTCGCGAAGGGTTTAAAGTGGCGGGTGATGACATTCTTCTGGATGTTATCCAGCGCTGCGTGCTGCCTGCGCTGCAAACGCAGATGCAAAAAGCGGGCATCAGCGATGCGGCGGCGATTATGGCGACACTGTTTGGCGACTCCGGGCGTATTGATACGCAGGCGGTTTTGCGCCAGCAGACCACACTGCAACTGTTTATGCCGATCGGCCATGCGATCCTTGCCGCCTGGGAAGAGAGCGATATCAACGATTCGCTGGCCGGATTGCATGCGACCTTTGGCGAACTGCTCAAGCAACAGCCGACGCGCAATGTGATGAATTATCTGCGTCAGGCGATCGATCATGCCTTGCCGTCCGGCTCGGCTGAGTTCGACGTGCTTTCCGTACCGTTGCAGGTCAATTTCCGAGAATTGCAGGATGCGATGCTGAACGGTCAATTTACGCTTACCGCTCCGCTGCATGCGGTGTGCGAAGCCATTTCCCACTACAGTTGCGACGTGTTGCTGATCACGGGTCGTCCGGGCTGTCTGCCAGGCGTGCAGGCGCTGATCCGCCATTTACAGCCTGTGCCGGTTAACCGCATGATCTGGCTGGATAAATACCGTGTTCATGAGTGGTATCCCTTCAGCCAGCAGGGCAAAATTGGTAACCCGAAATCAACCGCGGCGGTCGGTGCGATGCTGTGTAGCCTGGCGCTGGATCTGCGTCTGCCGCGCTTTAACTTTAAGGCTGCTGACATTGGCGCTTATTCCACCGTGCGCTACCTCGGTGTGCTGGATAACGTGGTTAACACGCTGCGCGACGAAAACATCTGGTATCACGATATTGATCTCGATAAACCGGGTGCCAAGCTTGATGCCAAGCTGCACTTCCCGCTGCGCGGTAATGTGACGCTGGGGTTCCGCCAGTTAGCTAACGCCCGCTGGCCTGCCACACCGCTCTATACGCTGAGCATTAACTCGCAGGATCTGGCGAAAACCATCGCGGGCGATGGCGTATTAAACGTACGTCTTGCCTTTAGTGGCGGCAACAAACATCACGGCCCGGAATCCTTCACGCTGAGTGAAGCCTGGTTGCAGGACGGAACGCCGGTGCCTGCCGACGCGTTAACTTTTAAACTGAATACGCTGGCCGACCGCCGCCATAGCGGTAGTCACTACTGGATCGACAGCGGGAGTGTGTATCTGAAATGAGTGCGAGCGTAAACACCACCCAGGCGTTGAGCGCATGGATTAACGAGAACCGGACACTTTCACCGCTGCTGGATGATGATGCTGACGCGCTGCTGGCGCGCCTGAATGTTGCCGCTGCCGAAGAAACCGCACTGCGCGACGCCGTTGACGCGCCCTGCACCATCGGCTTGTATGGCCATTCACAGGCGGCGAAAGCCCATCTGCTCGGTGCGCTGTGCGGCAGCGGCAACGGGCGGCTGGATGTGCGCCCGGGCGACAAAACACTGGATTACTTTACCCATATCAATCCGGGTCACGCGCTGACCAGCATGGCGCTGCGTTTCAGCCCGGATCACTTGCCGATGGACGACAGTTTTCCGCTCTGTTTACGCATTATCAGCGAAGCCGAACTGGTGCAGTTGTTTATTGCCCATACCCAGCAGCAACCGGAATTGCGCGCAGCCGACAAAGCGGTTATCGAAAGCCGGGTCGCCAAATGGCGCGCCCTGCGCCAGCCGAATCCAGTACCGGGGATCACCGCCGAAGAGATTGGCGGCATTGCCCGTTTCTGGCGCTCAATAGTGCCTTCGTCGCAGCAACAAATGGACGATGCTTTGTGGTATCAGTTCGCCAGCCTGCTGCCGCAACTGGATCTCAGTGCGCGTGCCAGCACCTGGTCGTTATTATGGGGCGAGCAACACGAACTGACACAGCAGTGGCTGGCGCTGGCGCACACCCTGCACCAGACCGGTAACGCCAGCGAACTGGCCGCGCCGTTAAGTGTTCTGGTCGATAGCTTCGCCCTGCCAACAGAAGGATTTTTAACCCCGCCGGAACCCGGCAGCGAAGAGATTCATGATGAAGTGGTGGTGCATCCCTGGACCAACGATCAACGGCTCAATGCGGTCAGTATTCCGCTGGCGACGCTGGCGCTGATCACCCGCGAATTGGTGCTGCCGGTGGAGAACAGTGTGTTGCCATCGGTGGATATTCTTGATATCCCGGCACCTGGTCCGCAGGACGGTCAACCGCTGTGGCGCAGTAAATGCCGCTGGCTACTGGATAGCTATCGCCAGCGTTTACAGCCGGACGTGCTGATGATCTGTAACGCCACACTGGAGCGTTCGGCCACCGCAGCCACTGCCCGCGCCCTGCTCAACTGGGTAAAAGAGACGCAATCGGGTCAGGAAGCCGCGCTGCCGGGCCTGGTCTGGGCAATTACGCCACAGGATGCGCGTTTTACGCTGGCGCAGAACCTGGATGAAGCCGTCCAGCAGTTGATCGGCAAACCGGGCCAGCACTGGGGCACATTGCAGGCGCTGGATGCCAGCAGTCTGCAACGCCTGCTGGCATGGTTAGCGCAGGCCACCGCGCCGGATCTGCGTCAACAGCGTTTAAAAGCGCTGGCAGAGCGCCATCGTCATGCGCTGCGCGAACTGCTGCAAACATGGCTTGTCAGCCCAGAGAAGGACGCAGCCACCCAGCGCACCCGTGCTGAAGCTGTTGTGCGCGAATTGCAGGGGCAGGCTTCCCGTCACGGTGAATTGCTGGAAGGTTTGCAACCAGATATGCAGCAGTTCGACACGCTGTGGAAAGTACAACAGCCGCGTGAAGAGAAAGTCAGCGGCCTGTTTAATGATGCAATCGATCTGTTTGCCGAATCGCCGGACAACGCGGAACAGCAGCCGCAAAGCAAAGATGTCGGTCAGCAGGCGCATGCACTGTGGGTTAACCATGTTCGCCAGTGGAGCCGCAACGAAGACAACGCCGCGCGCCTTGGTCTCAGCCCGGCAGCCCTGCGCCAGATGGCGGAAATTGTGATTGTCAGTAGCTACCGCTTGCATCTGCCGGAGCAGTTGCAAGCCATCAGGCAGCGTGATACTGCTTGCGCTGCGCAGTTGCATGCCGCGATTGGCAACTTTGTCGCCTGGCTTGGTTATGCATCGGTGGCGGAAGCTGATCGCCCGGCGAGCCGCGTGCAGAAAGGTCGCGCCATTTTCGCCACCGATTCGGCACAAGCGAGTAACACGCGTCTAACCCGGCTGAGCGAGCAGCCGGTTCACGCCGCCACCCGCTATGTTTACGACTGGCTGGTGGCGCTCTATCACCGGGCAACGGAAAATATTGGCTACCGCCACCCGCTGGATATCACCCCGGCGGCGCGCAGGAAGCTGAAGTCTTTACTGCCGTAGGCTAAAACGACTGCAATAAAAGCAGAAACCCGGCCAGTATTACGCGCCGGGTTTTTTATTCGTGTTCAGTAATAAAGCGATTTAGCGTCTGTGCCAGCCGACCTGGCTGCTCCCAGGACATCGAATGCCCCGCTTCCGCAATCACCTGTACCGGGATCCCCTGTTTTCGAACCGCCTCTTCGTCAGTATCCAGCAGCGAAAGCGCACCAAAGATCAGCGTTTTTGGCCGCGGAAAATTGACAAACAGCGTCATCCAGGTCGGCTCGATACCGTCGGCCAGGCTTTTTGCCCCGCGCCAGACCGCCCACGGCGCATTACTTTGTAAGCACCCGGCCCACGCGGTTTTCTCCTGCGCCAGCATGGCCGCATAACCGCTGGTGACAAACCCCGCTTCATCCTGGCTAGCAATCTGGCGGCTGAACATACCGCCGCCGGGATAGAAATTGGGTTCCGACACCGCCAGCCCGTTCACTCGCGCGGCTATCTGCGCTGCCACCTCAATGGCGATGCTGCCGCCCATACTGTGGCCGTAGAGCCAGAAGGCCTGCAGATCGAGCTTATCCAGCAGTTCCACCACCACTTTCGCTTGCTCACTGGTGCGATAAGAGAAACTGGCTGGCCGTTCGCTGTAACCGCTGCCGGGTAAATCAATAAGGATGGCGCGCCTGCCGCCAAATGCGGGATCGGCGACCACGCGCGGGTATTCAAACGATGATGCGCAACCCAGCCCGTGGATAAACACCAGCGGGTCGCCGTACCCCGGCAGATCGTGCCAACGCACCTGCCCCTGAGCATAACGTGAATAGAATGTGTTCATGAGGTTTCCCTTTTATCGGAGTGCTGTAATTATATACAGCATTGCGATAAAAGGGAGAGATCGCGATCAAAAGAGTGAAAACAGTAACGCGACAGGAAAGCTGATGGGCCAGGTCGCACCAACGAGTATTGCGCTGAGGAGTCGGACTTTGCGATTGTCGCGGGCCAGAAAGTACGTTGCCACGCCGGACAGTACAACCATTACAACATAGAAGATAAGCAGTTTTGTGTAGAGTTCCAACGTATGCCTCCTGTCCTTAGGTATGCACAAAATCATTCACACTGCGTCGAGGCGGCAAGACTGCGCAGCCCCAGGAGCTTACATAAGTAAGTGACTGGGGTGCAAAGGCGAAGCCAACAAAGAGGCAGTTTGAAGGATAACGTGTATAAACATTCGGCTAACATGTTGCCCTAATTTTCAATAAGGTATCGTTTTACTCGTCACGCTTTATGATCAGAAAATCGAGAACAACAACGCCACGGGAAAACTCATTGGCCAGGTAGAGCCGACCAGAAAGGCGCTCAGCAAGCGAATGCGTTTACGATCATGGGAAAGGAACCAAGTAATCAGAGCGCAAATTAACGCCATCACTGCGTAGAAAACCAACATTTTTTGATATAACGACATAACAAACATTAACCAGAAAGTAACAAAACGTGCGCAATATGCTCTAAATGTTGATATTTATCAAGTTTAATTACTTTTGTAACAATCCTGGCTATTCGTAATTTTGATTTAACCTACTGAAGAACGTAAAAAAGCCGGGATTTTACCCGGCCTGTTAATTTTACGGCTGCTGACGCTCGCGCCATGCTTTCACCTGCTCTTTACTGACATCGTCAGGATAACAAAGTGGCGAATACCCCCCCGGTTTGCTCCAGGCACTGCGCCTGCCGCATGCACTGCCGTTGCGCGCCTGATTGTACGGGCAGGCGCAGGAACCGGGATATTGCGCAATGGATTCTGCAATGATCGCTTTTTTAACCTGCGCATCGGACAACGCTTGCGTTCTGGCAACCCCTTCTGTTACGTCCAGCAATGAGATCGCAACAACCATCCCCCACATCATCAAACGAATTCGCATTTTTGTTATCCAGGTAAAGGTAGGAATATGCAGATTATTATTCTCAGAACCTGTGAATATTGATTAAACACAAATTACGCTGCTCCATTTCTTTTTTATAGTAAGATTTAACTTAAGTATGAATTTAAGGTTCAGTAGCATTAACGTAAGCATCGGGAAATTTGGCGGCGCACAATCTTCTCTGATATTGTCTTTCTTAAGGAATACTTCGGATCAGACAAGGTAAGGTTATGCAGAAATATGACGACCTGTGGAAAGCCATAGAAGTTCGGGTGCGTGAAAACAATGACATAACGCACATTGATATGACTACTGACACGCCACGCGGACAAGCGGCACGCCAGCGCATCGCGCAGATTTTTATCCTTGAATACCTGCTTGCGCGCCACCGCGAGAAGTACGCCAGCAGTTTTGTTCCGTTGGCAGGCGAAGAGGCGCTTTATCATTTGATTTTTAAACGCACCGGCTGGAAACCCTTTGAAGTAAAACAGTTATCCTTTATTGATACGCTGTTTGTGCTGGCAGAGTTATTTCGTGACGAAAACCTGTCGACGGAAGTTCGCGCCGTTATTCGCTCTCAGGGGGTAAAGGAAGAGTCTTACCCGACCTATGATTTTTCAGAGAAAGATTGGGCACCGCGCGAGAATGAAGCGTTTTTAAAACGATAAGCAGGCAAATTAATTAACTAATTAAAAAATAAGGGCTCGCACCGGAGCCCTTATTTTAATTAAGGGATGCGGAGACGATTTCATTGCTGGAAAGATTTTCCACGCGCGCAAAATAAAACTCTTCGCCTTCGCAGTAGTAAGTTTCGATGGGCAACAAACCGGTTTGCGCCCCGCTGCTACCGCTGCCAGTAGCCCATAAGACGGAAGTTTCGCTATCACTGACCGTCAAAAACTCAGACGCGCGCCCAGGTACGAGCACGACCACGATTTTACTCATTATGGGTTTTCCCCTGCCTGTTTTTATAAAAAAGCCAGCTATTATCTTCTGTCGCAATGTCTGTCCGTTGTCGAACAGATGACACTTATATGACAAGCAGAGAAAATGCCGGTGTGCGGTATTATTTGATTGTAATATTTCGCCACTCCGCTGATGACTGAATATTATTAAATCAGTTTTTCATAAATAACAACACAGATAATTTAGTATGAGATTTGCCTCATGTTTTATAAGGCTTTTTAAAAACCGTCCGTGGCTTTATTAAATGATTAATGTTTGATCATCACATGGCGTACCACGGTGTAATCTTCCAGCCCGTACAGCGACATATCTTTGCCATAACCAGAGAGTTTCTGCCCGCCGTGCGGCATTTCGCTGATCAGCATAAAATGGGTATTCACCCAGGTGCAGCCATATTGCAGACGCGCGCTTAAGCGATGCGCCCGCCCGACATCACGGGTCCAGACTGATGATGCCAGCCCGTACTGGGAGTCATTCGCCCAGCCCAGAACCTGCTCTTCATCATCAAACAGCGTTACGCTAACCACCGGGCCAAACACTTCGCGCTGCACAATGGCATCTTCCTGTTTCGCCCCAGCCAGCAAGGTTGGCTGATAGTAATATCCTGCGCCCTCACCCTTTTTCCCGCCGGTGACCACACTGATGTGGCTCAGCATTTTTGCCTCTTCAACGGCTTTACTGACACGCGCCAGATGGGCGACAGAACTCAACGGCCCCAACTCGGTACTTTCCTCTTCCGGTGGCCCCATTTTCAAGCTGGCGACAGCGGCACCGAGTTTTTCTACCAGCGCATCGTAGATCCCTTTTTGCGCGTAAATCCGGCATGCTGCAGTGCAATCTTGCCCGGCGTTATAAAAACCAAAGGTGCGCACGCCCTCCACCACGGCGCCGAGATCCGCATCATCAAACACAATTACCGGCGCTTTGCCACCTAGCTCCATATGGGTACGCTTAATTGACGACGCGGTATGACCAATAATGTGTTCGCCAGTGGAGATCGAACCAGTGAGCGACACCATACGTACTTTTTCGTGGCTGGTTAATGGATCGCCGACCGTCTGACCGCGACCAAACAGCACATTCAGCACACCAGCCGGGAAGATATCTTTCGCCAGTTCGGCCAGTTTCAGTGCCGTCAACGGGGTAATTTCCGATGGTTTGATCACCACGCAGTTACCCGCCGCCAGCGCCGGGCCAAGTTTCCATGCCGCCATCATCAGCGGGTAGTTCCAGGGCGCAATAGATGCCACAACTCCCAGCGGATCGCGGCGGATCATTGACGTGTGTCCTTCCAGATACTCCCCGGCCGCCAGCCCGTTCAGACAGCGCGCAGCCCCGGCGAAGAAACGAAACACATCCACTACCGCCGGAATTTCATCATTCAGCACGCAGTGGTAAGGTTTGCCGCAGTTGAGGGATTCCAGCTGCGCGAAGGTTTCGGCGTTGTCCTCTATCACCTGCGCCAGTTGCAGCAGGCATTTAGCCCGCGCTTTCGGCGTGGTTTGCCCCCAACTGGCAAACGCACGATCGGCTGCCTGTACCGCCGCATCGACCTGCGCGGCGGAAGCTTCGGCGATCTCCAGCAACATCTCGCCGGTGGCCGGGTTGTAGACAGCCTGTTTCTCTCCTTCGCCGTTAACCAGTTCTCCATTGATAAACAAGTGATGTTGCATAGTTCTGTCCTTCAGCTTGGTGTGTTATTTGCCGGTTCCGGCAACGGTGTCGGTATCGCGTGTCAGCCACCAGGCACCGAGAATAGGTAACATCGTCGCCAACATCACCAGCAGCGCCACCACATTGGTCACCGGCACATCGCGCGGGCGGCCCAACTGGTTCAGCAGCCACAGTGGCAGAGTGCGCTCATGGCCTGCGGTAAATGTGGTGACGATGATTTCGTCAAACGACAGCGCAAACGCCAGCATCCCCCCGGCCAGCAGCGCCGAACCGAGATTCGGCAGCACCACATAGCGAAAGGTTTGCCAGCCGTTGGCACCCAGGTCCATCGAGGCTTCCACCTGGCTCCATGAGGTGCGTCGGAAACGGGCGATGACGTTGTTAAACACCACCACCACGCAAAACGTCGCGTGCCCGATAACAATGGTGAAAAAACCCGGCTCCAGATTGACCGCTTTGAAGGCAGTCAGCAGCGCCAGCCCAGTAATGATCCCTGGCAACGCTATCGGCAACAGTAGTAACAGCGAGATCGCGTTCTTGCCAAAAAACTCGCTGCGCCATAAGGCCGTTGCAGCAAGTGTGCCAAGAATCAAGGCGATTGCCGTCGCCAGCGCCGCAATCTGAAGTGACAGTGTCACTGCGTCAAGGATATCCCCGCGTACCGCCGCGAGGCGGAACCAGCGCAGCGTAAAGCCCTGCGGCGGGAAACTGAATGCCGCGTCCTCGGTATTGAAAGCATAGATGGCAATGATCAATAGCGGGAAATGGAGAAAGATAACGCCGCCCCATGCAGCGACTTTGAGAAAAAACGGTGCGCGGTCAGAGTGCATCGAATGCTCCCAGACGTTTCACGAACGCCAGATAAAGGGCTATCAACACGATGGGCACCAGCGTAAAGGCGGCGGCCATCGGCATATTGCCAATCGCGCCCTGTTGCGCATATACCATGTTGCCAATGAAGTAACCCGGCGGCCCCACCAGTTGAGGCACGATAAAATCGCCCAGCGTCAGAGAGAAGGTGAAAATCGACCCGGCCGCCACGCCCGGAATGGCCAGTGGCAACACCACATAACGGAAGGTCTGGCGTGGATGCGCGCCCAAATCGGCGGAAGCCTGCAACAGCGAGGGCGGCAGTCGTTCCAGCGCCGCCTGAATCGGTAAAATCATAAACGGCAGCCAGATATAGACGAACACCAGAAAACGCCCCAGCCCGGAGGTGGAGAGCGTGTTACCGCCGACGGCGGGCAGCGTCAGAAAGGTGGTTAAAAGCGGCTCCAACCCCAGGTGGCTTAAAAACCACTGCGCCACGCCATCTTTTGCCAACAGCAGCGTCCACGCATAGGCTTTGACAATATAACTGGCCCACATTGGCAACATCACGGCGATATAGAAAAACGCCTTCCATTTCCCCTGCGCATAACGCGCCATATACCACGCCATCGGGAAGGCGAGAATTGCGCTCGCCACGGTGACGGTAATCGCCATCATCAGGGTGCGCACGATGATGTCGTAATTCGCCGGGTTGAACAGCGCTTGCAGGTTGGCCAGCGTTAAATCCTGCGTTACCGACATGGTGAAGTCGTCGAAGGTGTAAAAACCCTGCCACAGCAGGGTTAGCAGCGAACCCAAATAGACAATGCCGAACCACATCAGTGGTCCCAACAACAAGAGGAGCAGCCCAAGCAGTGGTTTGCGCCAGAATACCCCGCTCAGGCTGGCACGTCGGCGGGCAGTTAACGGAATACTCATTGCCATTTCACCCCGCTCCCTGCAACGGTACCATCGCGTCCCGCGACCATGAAATCTGCACCTGATGCCCCGGCGTCAGCGTTTCCGTCAGCGACACGCCAGAGAGATTCGCCTGGCTAACCAGCAATTTCTCCCCCTGCGCCAGCAGCAGTTCAAAACGTGTCGCCGCTCCCTGGTACTGCACGGCCTGCACCACAGCATTGACTTCAATTTCCCCTGGCGCGTTCAGGCGAATATGTTCCGGGCGCAATGAAAAAGTGCCCTGCATTCCACACAGTTTGCTGGCAAGCTCCTGACTGAAGACATTTGACGTACCGACAAACCCGGCGACAAACGGCGTGCGCGGGCGCAGGTAAAGTTCGCGCGGGGTATCGATCTGCTCGATACGGCCGTTATTAAACACCGCTACCCGGTCAGACATTGATAGCGCTTCGCCCTGATCGTGAGTGACGAAAATAAAGGTGATGCCCAGATCCTGTTGCAGCTTTTTTAGCTCCAGTTGCATCTGTTCGCGCAGTTTCAGATCGAGCGCGCCAAGCGGCTCATCCAGTAGCAAGACGCGCGGCTCGTTAACCAGCGCCCTCGCGATCGCCACCCGTTGCCGCTGCCCGCCGGAGAGCTGGGAAGGCTTGCGCGTATGGACAAAGCCGAGCGCCACTTTTTCCAGCGCCTCACGGGCGCGGGCATGGCGCTGCTTTTTATCCACGCCTTTTACCATCAGCCCATAGGCCACATTGTCGAGAATCGACATATGCGGAAACAACGCGTAGTCCTGGAATACAGTGTTGACGTCCCGCTCCCACGGGGGCAGCTCGCTGGCTTCACGGCCAAAGATGCGGATTGCGCCGCCACTCAATTGCTCAAACCCGGCAATCAGCCGCAGACAGGTGGTTTTGCCGGAGCCAGACGGCCCCAGCATGGAGAAAAACTCCCCGTCGTTGACGACAATACTGACACGGTCAACCGCCCGGATGTCACCGTAGAACCGCGAAACATCCAGAAATTCCACTGCATAGGTCATACCTGGCTCCTGGTAGATTAACGGCCACCCATAATGGCGATGTAATCCTGTGTCCAGCGGCTGTATGGCACATATTTGCCACCTTCAGCAACCGGCGTTTTCCAGAAAGCGATTTTGTCAAAGAAGCGGTAACCGTTGGTTTCGCAGCCTTGCCCTCCCAGCAGTGTGCTGGCCTTACAACCTTCCGGTACCACCGGCAACGAACCAAACCAGGCGGCTACGTCGCCCTGAACTTTTGGCGTCAGCGACCAATTCATCCACTTGTAAGCACAGTTTGGGTGTTTTGCATCGGCATGCAACATCGTAGTATCCGCCCAACCAGTGACGCCCTCTTTCGGGAATACGGTGGCGATCGGCTGGTTTTCACCTTTCAGAGCATTTGCCTGATACGGCCAGGCGCTGGAGGCGACAACGCCTTCGTTTTTGAAGTCGCTCATCTGTACCGTGGTGTCATGCCAGTAGCGGTGGATCAGCATGTGCTGATCGCGCAGGGTTTTCAGTACCGCCTGATATTGCGCTTCGGTGAGTTGGTAAGGATCGTCAATGCCCAGTTGCGGCTGTGTGGCTTTCAGGAACAGCGCTGCATCGGCGATGTAGATCGGGCCGTCATAAGCCTGTACGCGCCCTTTATTAGTTTTGCCATCCGGCAGGTTTTGTTGCACAAACACCACCGACCAGCTATCCGGCGGCGTCGGGAAGGTCTTGGTGTTATACATCAGCAGGTTAGGCCCCCACTGATACGGCGTGCCATACACTTTGCCGCCAACGTTAAACCACGCGCCGTTAACCAGTTTCGGGTCGAGGGTTTTCCAGTTCGGGATAAGCGCGGTATTAATCGGCTGCACACGTTTCCCCATAATCAGGCGCAGCGAGGCATCGCCAGAAGCGGTGACCAGATCGTAACCGCCTTTCGCCATCAGGCTAACCATTTCATCGGAGGTGGCGGCGGTTTTGACGTTCACCGCGCAACCGGTGTCTTTTTCAAAGGCGGTAACCCAGTCATATTGCTTGTCGGTCTGGCCACGTTCGATATACCCCGGCCAGGCAATAATATCCAGACGACCTTCCCCTTTTCCCACTTCGGTGGGTTCGGTGGCATGCGCGACCATCATCGTCATACTCAATGCACACAGACTGCTGCGGGCAAATTTCTTGCTCATTATTTACTCCTGTCGCAATGAAAAAAGTGCGGCAGCCTTGCCGTAAATATATCTCCCTTAATAAAAATAGACGGCACGCGGACGGTCAGAATGTCACCCAGCGTAAATTTCACCAGGATGTGACACGTAACGCATTACGTTTCGAATGAAAATGATATCGACCATCTTTTTGAGTATAGACAGGGAGTTAGCTGGTACGCGGTTAATTTGTGTTGCTATTCACATTTCCTATGAATAAACAAAACAAAAGCACAGAAAATAATGATGGTGCTCTGCAATTTTTCACCATCACTATTTTTAAAACGAGAACAAGATATTCAGATAATAAGAATAGAATGAGCGAGTTTATTTCATCATCTGACGAATCAATTCCCCTAAGCGAATCGCCGCGCGCTCCTCTTTATCGCCCCACGCCCAGGCGCAATTAAAGCGGAAAAAGGATTGCCAGCGGTCAGATGTCGAAAACATTTTCCCCGGCGCAATGCTGATATGGTTCGCCAGCGCCTGCTGGCTCAGCGCCCCGGCATCCAGCCCGGCAGGCAGCTCCAGCCAGAGAAAATAACCGCTCTCATTGCGGTAAATTTTTACCTCCGGCGGAAGATGGCGCAGCAGCGCCTGCCAGGCCAGATGTTTACGCTCCGCCAGCACGCGGCGCAGGCGGCGCAGGTGTGCGTCGTAGTGATGGGTGGAAAGATAATCGACCAGCGCCAGTTGCAGCGGCGAACTGGTGGAGAGCGTACTCATTAACTGCAGTTGCTGAATACGCCGCGCGTGGTGGCCAGCAGCCACCCAGCCAACGCGGAAACCGGCCACCAGACATTTAGAAAAAGAGGAGCAGTGCAGCGTCATATTCTGCTTATCCCAGGCTTTTGCCGGTAGCGGCTGTTCGCGCCCGTAATAGAGTTCGCTGTAAACATCGTCTTCGATCAGCGTGACATTATGTTCCGTCAGCATCGCCACAAGACGCGCTTTTTTCTCCGCGCCCAGCGTAAAACCCAGCGGGTTCTGGCTATTGGTCATCAGCCAGCAAGCTTTTACGGGATAGTCGGCCAATGTCTGTGCCAGCGCATCAAGATCGATACCCTCTTTCACATCCGTCGGCACCGACAGCGCTTTCAGCCTTAGCCGTTCCAGCGCCTGCAACGCGCCATAAAAGCACGGGCTTTCAATGATCACCCAGTCGCCCGGTTCGGTGACCGCCTGCAAACTGAGGTTTAGCGCCTCCAGCGCTCCGGCAGTAATGACAATTTCATCCGGGGAGATGTTCATCCCCTGACGGGCGTAGCGACGGGCAATGGCATGGCGCAGCTGGCTGTTGCCCGGTGGCAGGTTTTCAATCACGCTCATGGCGGTGGCGCTTTTACTTACCTTCGCCAGCGAACGGTTAAGCTGCGGCATCGGAAACAGTTTCGGATCGGGAAATGCTGAGCCAAACGGCAACACCGAGGCATCGCAACTGGCCTGCAACACATCGAAAATATAGGTATTGATATCCACCGCTTCATCGCGGGTGACCTGGGTCGCTGCCACGCGCGGCACACCGGATGCTGGCGCGACAAAGTAACCGGATTGCGGCCGGGCAATCACGCGGCCCTGGCTTTCCAGCAACTGGTAAGCGTGGCCCACCGTCATAAAACTTAGCCCGCTGCTGGTGACCAGCTCGCGCAACGACGGCAGTTTTTCCCCCGGACGCCAGACGCCAAGCTCAATTTGTTCGCTGATTTGTTGCGCCAGGCGCTGGTATTTTTTCATGTGTATTCACCGGGTTGGGGGTATGAATATCATGGCACGGGATACGCATGCTTGCTATATCAGTAATAAAAAAGATGGTGCTAAAAAAAACTGTTATACGAAAATTTCGCCAATCTGTTTCTGCAAGTTCCGGCTCGCGCTCATTACCATACCCCTCACAGCAGTTGATCTGAGGTTGTCCATGTTTGGTTTAGACGCGTTTCACCTGGCGAGAATACAGTTCGCCTTCACCGTTTCGTTTCACATTATTTTTCCGGCGATCACTATTGGGCTGGCCAGTTTTCTGGCGGTGCTGGAAGGCTTATGGCTAAAGACCCGTAACCCGGACTGGCGCACGTTGTACCACTTCTGGTCGAAGATTTTCGCTGTTAACTTCGGTATGGGCGTGGTTTCCGGGTTGGTAATGGCCTACCAGTTTGGCACCAACTGGAGCGGATTTTCCCAGTTTGCCGGCAGCATTACCGGGCCATTACTGACCTATGAAGTACTGACAGCTTTCTTTCTGGAGGCCGGTTTTCTCGGCGTGATGCTGTTTGGCTGGAACCGCGTAGGACCGGGACTGCACTATTTTGCGACCTGCATGGTGGCGCTGGGCACACTGATGTCCACTTTCTGGATCCTCGCCTCCAATAGCTGGATGCACACGCCGCAGGGTTACATCATCGAGCAGGGCCAGGTAGTGCCGGTGGACTGGCTGAAAGTGATCTTCAACCCGTCCTTCCCTTATCGCCTGATGCATATGACCGTCGCCGCGTTCCTCAGCAGCGCGCTGTTTGTCGGTGCGTCTGCCGCCTGGCATTTACTGCGTGGTAACGATACGCCCGCGATGCGCAAAATGTTCTCGATGGCAATGTGGATGACGTTGATTGTCGCACCGATCCAGGCCATGGTGGGTGACATGCACGGGCTGAACACGCTGGAGCATCAACCGGCAAAAATTGCCGCCATTGAAGGCCACTGGGAGAACCTGCCCGGCGAAGCCACCCCACTGCTGCTGTTTGGTCTGCCGGATATGCAACAGGAACGCACCCGTTACGCGGTAGCAATCCAGGCGCTTGGTAGCCTGATCCTCACCCACAGCCTGGATAAACAAGTTCCGGCGCTGAAAGCGTTTCCCAAAGACGAGCGCCCTTATTCGCCGCTGGTGTTCTGGTCATTCCGCGTGATGGTCGGCCTCGGCGTGCTGATGATCGCACTGGGCGTCGGCGCATTGTGGCTGCGCTACAAACAACGGCTCTACCAGTCGCGACCATTCCTCCATTTTGCTCTGTGGATGGGGCCTGCCGGGTTGATCGCCATTCTCGCCGGTTGGGTCACTACAGAAGTTGGCCGTCAACCGTGGGTCGTCAACGGGTTGTTGCGCACCGTCGATGCGGTTTCGGCTCACGGCGTGATGCAGATGAGCCTCAGCCTGCTGACATTTTTCGTGGTTTACAGCGCCGTTTTCGGTATTGGCTACAGCTATATGGTGAGGTTGATCTGCAAAGGCCCGCAAGCCTGGCATGAGGAGGCAAAATAATGGGTATCGATCTTTCGCTGATCTGGTTTGTGATTATTGTTTTTGCCACCCTGATGTACATCGTGATGGACGGTTTTGATCTGGGGATCGGCATTCTGTTTCCACTGATCCGTAACGCGCACGAACGCGACGTGATGGTGAACAGCGTTGCGCCGGTCTGGGACGGTAACGAGACCTGGCTGGTGCTCGGCGGTGCGGCGTTATTCGGCGCTTTTCCGCTGGCTTATGCGGTGATTGTTGATGCGCTGACCCTTCCGCTGACGCTCATGTTGCTGGGGCTGATTTTTCGCGGCGTGGCGTTCGAATTTCGTTTCAAAGCCACGCCTGCACATCGCCCGTTCTGGGATAAAGCGTTTATGGCGGGGTCCGTGCTGGCGAGCTTTACTCAGGGCGTGGTGGTTGGCGCAGTGCTGAATGGTTTTTCGGTCAGCGGACGGCGTTTTAGCGGCGGCGCACTGGACTGGCTGACCCCCTTCACCCTGTTTTGCGGCGTTGGGCTGGTGATTGCCTATGCGCTGCTGGGCGCAAGCTGGCTGGTGATGAAAAGCGGCGCACCATTGCAGGATAAAATGCGTGCAGCGGCGAAGAAATTGCTGCTGGTTTTACTGGTGGTTATCGCGATCATCAGTCTGTGGACACCACTGGCGCACTCGGCGATTGCTTCCCGCTGGTTCAGTCTGCCAAACCTGTTGTTCCTCGTGCCGGTGCCCCTGTTGGTTATTGCCCTCAGCGTCTGGTTGTGGCGCAGCCTCGGCAATCCGCAGCATCATGCATTGCCGTTTGTGCAGACGCTGGGCCTTATCTTCCTCGGCTTTAGCGGGCTGGGCATCAGCATCTGGCCACACATAATTCCGCCGGATATCACCTTCTGGCAGGCGGCCGCACCGCCGCAAAGCCAGGGCTTTATGCTGGTCGGCGCGCTGCTGATTATCCCGATAATCCTGGTCTATACCGCGTGGAGTTATTACGTGTTTCGCGGCAAAGTGCAACCTGGCGAGGGCTATCACTGATGAAACTGTCGTTTTTCAATCGCCTGATGTGGCTGGTACTGATTTGGGGTGGCAGCGTACTGGCGCTGGCTGCTGTGAGTATGGTGTTCCGCCTGCTAATGTCGGCCGCCGGGTTTAAATCCCACTGATATGTGCAGAGTTTGCTGTGGAAACACAGCAAACTCTTTTTTACAGGAATAAAACTGACGGCAGAACCCTACTCTACTTGTGGAGGCGTTAAATAAGTGAGTGAGGTGCCTTATTGATATAAGCCTGTAAACCCTCTGCAAGAATATCGAATTGATTCTGCAGGCTGGTGACTTCTTTGGCCCTGATACAGGCAATAACGGGTTTTCACAGAGATGGATCACACCGGGCCAACTCCCCTTGGCAATTAAAAACCCCGGAGCAGGCTATCACTGTGCGTTATCGCCGTTGACTGGAGTGGATATCCATCTCAGGAGTATCACGTACTCCTTGCGCGCTGTCCGTGTCCAGACTGGCGGCAACAATATACGCCTGGTGGAATAGGCTCTTACTAACAACGGTAAAAATAAATAGTGAGGAAAGCCCGTTTTGTGGTGCTGGTTAGGATTTAAATAGTGATATAAATCACGTTAACTGAATTTTTAATGAACTACTTCGGGTAAATAAATCCTAACAGGATGGAGATTATAATTTATAACCTACGGAAGGAGGCTGTATGTATCAGATTGATTATAATAGTTATCGCTCAGTTAAAGGATTTAATCGCCGCATCCGTTTTCTGATAATGCATTATACCGCGCTTGATTTTAACAAATCCATAATTTCCCTGACAGGTTCTTCGGTCAGCGCTCATTACCTTGTCCCGGACCCTTCAGATAAATCATATACAGATATCGGTTTTAAAGACATGCGCATTTTTAATCTGGTTGATGAGAATGAACGTGCATGGCATGCCGGGGTCAGTTCGTGGGCCGGTCGCAGTAATCTGAACGATACATCAATAGGGATTGAGACGGTTAATTTAGCTACCGATAATAATGGGATATTTACATTTCCGCCCTATAATCCAGTCCAGATTGATGCAATCAAAGAACTGGCGATTAATATCCTTCAGCGCCACCCTGATATTACGCCAGAGAATGTTGTCGGACACAGTGATATTGCCCCCGGAAGAAAAAGCGATCCGGGTTCAGCTTTCCCGTGGAAAGAGCTTTACGCCGCCGGCGTCGGGGCATGGTTTGATGAAGAAACAAAGAATAAATATGTTGAGCAGTTTAGCCATTCGTTACCTTCGAAAGATGACATAACAGGAATGCTGAAACGGTATGGCTACGATACCTCGGGTTCGGGAAGTAATGCCGGTTATGCTCAGTTAATCCGTGCATTTCAGCTGCATTTTCGGCCCTGTAATTACAGCGGTAAGCTGGATACTGAAACTGCCGCGATCATTTATGCTCTAGTGGAAAAATACAAATAGGGAGATACAGATTATGAATAAATTTATTACGGGCGGGTGGAGTCAGTCACTGTCTGGTAAGCCCCTTAAAGAATTCGACGTAATGATGTATGGCATGGTGACTAACCTTGACGGGCTGACAACAGGGACACCTATCAGCCCGGGATGGAGCCCGGAAAAGCAGGATAAACCCGATAATACTCCCGATTTTAAAGGAAAGACGCTCTGGGTCTATGGTGGAGGCGGATGCTCTCCTGAAGGAAAGCCTGCAAATAATGATGAAGTATTGAGAATTGCTGAGGCCACAAAAAGCCGGGGCTGGGATGGTGTGGATTTTGATGATGAGTGCAATATGAACCTTGATCTTGTCGTTGAGGTAATGAAGAAATTAAAAGAATGCCAGAAAGACACAAGTTTTGGTTTTATTGCCGGATATTCTTACAACCACCCGGCCACAGCTAATGGCGAAAAACTGAATGAAAAGGTTAAAAAGCTCATCCAGTCAGGTCTGTGCGATCGTTTTATCCATTACTGTTATGCTTCAGCGATGTGGAGCAATGAGGATATTACCGGCAACGTTATCCCTGCCTTAAAACGGACGTTAGAGCACGGAGCCGAAAACAAAAAATGTATCCTGGCCCTGACCACAAAGGGGCTGACGGACTGGAATTTAAATTATTTCATTGATCAAGTGCTGGATTTTAATCTTGGAGGATTATTTATCTGGAAATACGAAAATCTGAAAGATGAACATCTTAAAATAATCAAAGAACGTCTGTGGCAATAAAAAATCAGATATGCGCATGACACTAATAAATATCCTCCGGCATAGCCGTAATGCCGATCAGTTAAGGATCGGTTGAACGATCCAGTGGCTGTGTAAGAATCCGTAGACCCTGTACATGATTCTGTGTAAATGCCTTTCTCAGTAGTGACCGTCCAGGCGGTCACCGAACTCGATAATAAAGCGGCTCATTGCCATACGCCAGTCCCTCAGCGGCATCGTCCATTTCTGTG
>Ga0316615_10009_pt1 | contig 158532 bp, 150 predicted proteins | sample Kosokonia_enrich_2_FD_207733 | JGI IMG/M metagenome (GOLD analysis project Ga0316615, IMG submission 207733) | Wetland soil microbial communities from Old Woman Creek delta, Ohio, United States - Kosokonia_enrich_dilutions | ecosystem: Environmental > Terrestrial > Soil > Wetlands | place: USA... | reverse complement strand
TTTACGGGCCGTAAGTAACGAAGTCAGATGCAAATGTCAGATCGTATGCGCCTGTTAGGGCGCTGCTGGTAACAGAGCCTTATAGGCGCATCAGAAAAACCTCCGGCTATGCCGGAGGATATTTATTCTGCTTTGCTCATGAATGCACATCAAACTATATCGATAACGCTAAATATTTTACCGTTTCTGCATATTCGCGGTGCGTCAGCCCTTACGTCACTATTGGCGAATGCGTTATTGACAACAATATCTATATTCTTGCTAAGAAAGAGTCTTATTTTAGGAATGTTTTAATAACTTGAATGCCCAATCAGAAATTATATAACATTCTAAGTAACAGCAAAATATATTGATTTAACATATTATTTGATAAATGCTGGACATATTTACACCAGGCCGCTTTCAAAATATCATTGTGCGTTAATATTTTTCTTCGAATTTCAATTGGAAAGCCAACAATCTGCTGCTGGCCCGAGTCAGCGTTAAATGGCTTTTTTCACTTTTAACTTAATTATTTCAGATAATGCCATTGGTGAGCCTGAAATGGATTTTGTAAATAACTATAAATATCATAGTGGTACCTTACATGGCGATGCTTATTATGATTTTATTTATCCTGCGCTAATAAATTAATTAAAGGTTGTTGTTACCGAAAATTATTATAGTGATCGTGATGTGTTTTTTAATCAATGTCACGTTAATGATTCTGTTTAATGATTTTTTTGAGGTGATACCACACTGTATATCAAATATATATTTCCAATGTGTTTTGTGGTTATTTCCCTCGAACAGAGGGGTTAGCCTGATCATTATGAGTATAATATTTTTAACATATTACGGTTTGCAGATTCAGCGCAATGCGCTTGCTATTGTTTTCTTCGTTACCTGACATATTATTTCATTGTCAATTATCGGTTGGTATATAATCACTCAACACGCTGTATTCACCTCGTGTTCTGTTTGAGGCGATAAGCGCTGGCGGTGAGAAAAAGGAGCAACACCGTGCGCGAAACGTAAACCCCAACCAGCGCGGCTGCGTTGAAGCGTGGCCAGTCAGAAAGCCTGTCAGCGTTGTTACTTCTTCAGTCTTACCGTCTGCGATCGTTTTTCTTGCACTATTTTCCGTGATTTGTGCGGCTTATGCTGAGGATGTTTTTCTTTTAGTCATCTTTTTAGTATAAGGTTTACACACGGGCGGCATGCGTCCAGCTCATTGATTATGGGGAATAACATGTACGTAAAACGTTTGGCTGGGATTATGGGCGGTGTGCTGCTGTTAGCGGGTTGCAGCAGCAGCAATAGTGAACTAAGCGCCGCAGGACAAGGCGTACGCTTTGTGGAAGATAAACCGGGCGCGCAGTGCCAGTACCTTGGCACCGCCACCGGCTCGCAGAGCAACTGGCTATCTGGCCAGCATGGCGAAGAGGGCGGTTCAATGCGCGCGGCGGCGAATGCGTTGCGCAACCAGGCGGCTGCGATGGGCGGCAACGTTCTTTATAACGTTTCCAGCCCGACACAGGGTTTCTTATCCAGTTTTGTCCCGACTGCCAGCGAAATGAACGCGCAGGTCTATAAATGCCCTAACTAAGTTGTTTCCGGGGATTCCCGCTCATGCAGGCGGGAGTCTCTGTTAATTGCTTCATTCCGTTATGTATTCCATTTCTCCTGACACTTTTTTCATAAAACTCGTCAACCCGTCTTGAATATTAAGTTTTCTTGATGTTAAACAATATTTCCTGTTTCTTTGTGGAGACGATACCGCGATCACTAAAGTATGCGGTTTCATTGTCGATATTGTTGGCAGGACGCAAAAATAAAAGGACTTTAAAATAGAGTGCTTTTGGCAGGTGTGAAGAGGGTTGGAGAGTCGATGAGTATTACAAAGAAGCTATTGCTTGCATTTTCTTTATTAATCTTGAGTTTAATTGGAACAAACCTTATCGCTGTTTTTTCGCTATCGAAAATTGGTAACGAGCAGGATTATTTTCAGGTAAATATTTTGCCAAGCCTCGACACCATGAACAAAGAGATGCAGCAGGTTACCAGCATCCGTAGTCAGCTTTATCAACATGGTATGATGCAAGACGCTGCTGGTATGAGTGAAGTACAACAAAAAGCGTTAAAAATATATGATGAATTATACGCTCTGCATCAACATTACCTGAAAGAACTTGTTTCCGATCAACGCGATCTTGATTTGACCAATAAAACGTTAGGTGATTTAGAAAGATTCCGTACGGTGATGGATCAATATTTTAAAATATCAAATACTAACGATCGTGATGGTGTCGTTAAAGCCATGCACTCTGGGGGATTGGTTGAGAGTAGTGTCACTCAATTGATCAATGATTTTGACGCTCAAATTGCCTATAACACCTCGTTGGTGGCTGCAGCCAACACTAATAATAGTTTGTTGATTTCTCGCTCAATGACGTTATCTCTGATTGCCACGCTGGCGGCGACGCTTATTCTTGGACTGTTTGGTTTATTCACCGTGTTGAATATCAAACGCCGTCTGAATGGGATGAAAGACGGAATGGTCAGCATCAGCGAAAAACTGGATCTCAGCCATGCATTACCAACGGGGCGTCTGGACGAGATTGGTCAGGCCGTTGGGGCATTCAACCTGCTGATTGGACGGGTCGCGGAATCACTGACCATGGTGCGCAGCGCTTCCAGTTCGGTGAATACCGCCGCCAATGAGATTGCCCTCGGCAATAATGAACTTTCTGCTCGTACCGAACAGCAATCGGCCGCCGTGGTGGAAACGGCGGCGAGCATGGAAGAGCTGAGTTCGACGGTGAAACAGAACGCACAGAACGCACATCAGGCCAGCCTGTTAGCCACGACAGCGTCAGATACGGCGGTAAAAGGCGGTACCGTTGTTAGTGTGGCGGTGAATCGCATGAAGGATATTATCGAAAGCTCGAAGCGCATTTCCGAAATCACCTCTGTGATTAATGGTATTGCATTTCAAACCAACATTCTGGCGCTTAACGCAGCCGTCGAAGCAGCCAGAGCGGGCGAGCAGGGGCGTGGTTTTGCTGTGGTGGCAGGAGAGGTGCGAAATCTGGCGCAGCGTAGCGCCCAGGCGGCCAAAGAGATTGAAACCCTGATCCATGAGTCGGTTAACTATATCGAAGACGGTTCCCGGCAGGTCGATCTGGCGGGGGAAACGATGAGCGGCATTGTACACTCCGTGCAGCAGGTTAAAGATTTAATGCAGGAGATCGCCGCCGCGTCCGATGAGCAAAATCGTGGCATCTCGCAGATTGCCCTGGCGATGTCGGAAATGGATACCACCACGCAACAGAACGCCGCGCTGGTACAGGAGTCTTCTGCCGCTGCCGGTAGCCTTGAAGAGCAAGCAAGCAAACTGCAACAACTGGTTGATGTGTTCCGCTTACCAGGGCAGCAACTGGAGAAAGTGAAAAAGTCGATCGGGAAAATGCATCAACCAAAACAGGCTGTTGCCACTACGGGACAGGACGGTTGGGAGACGTTTTAAACGGCAATGACGAGCCTGCAAAGGCTCGTCATTATTTACGCCTTAGCTCTGGCGCAATTGCAGATCCAGCGGCGTCTTACTGGGTTCACCGCCAATCTCGCGGGCAAGTTTCGGCACCATATAGCCGGAAACCAGCGTCAGAAGTTCGCGCATAATCAAACGCGCTTCGTCGTCACTCACCATAAAGTGCGCAGCGCCCTGAACTTTATCCAGTACATGCAGATAGTAAGGCATCACTCCCGCATCAAATAATGCGTTACTCAGCTCCGCCAGCGTTTGCGCATTATCATTCACGCCACGTAGCAGCACGCTTTGATTCAGTAAAGTGACACCCGCCTGCCGCAGTGCGACCATCGCCGCGCGAAAGTCATCGTCGATCTCCTGGGCGTGGTTGATATGATTGACCAGCAAAACTTGCAGAGATGAACGGGCGAAACGTGCGACCAGCGTATCGGTGATGCGCGCCGGGATCACAATCGGCAGGCGGCTGTGAATACGCAGACGTTTAATGTGTGGAATGGCTTCCAGCTGTTCCAGCAGCCAGTCCAGCTCATGATCTTTCGCCATCAGCGGATCGCCGCCGGAAAAGATGATTTCATCTAGCTCCGGATGCACTGCGATATAGTCCAGCGCGCCTTGCCAGTTACGCTTGTTGCCTTGATTTTCGGCATAGGGGAAATGGCGACGAAAACAGTAGCGGCAGTTCACGGCGCAGCCACCTTTCACCAGCAACAGGGCACGATTACTGTATTTATGCAGTAATCCAGGCACCACGCTACTCTGCTCTTCCAGCGGATCGGTGGTGAAACCCGGCGCTGCGATAAATTCCTGCGGTGTGGTGATCACCTGGAGCAATAGCGGATCGTTGGGGTTGCCAGGCTGCATGCGCGCGGCAAAGGATCGCGGTACGCGTAGGGGAAACAGGCGTTTTGCCTCACGGCCTGCGGTTAAATTTTCATCGGTGTTTATCTTTAAAAGACGTAACAGTTCGTCCGGATCGGTTATTACATCGGCAAGTTGCATTAACCAATCTTCTCTGGACGGGGTATTTAGGGTTACAATATGCGCCATTTTGTGGCTAAGCTACCAGTTAACAATTTTCAGAGGGCCTTATGGCGACTTACTATAGCAACGATTTTCGTGCTGGTCTTAAAATCATGTTGGACGGCGAACCTTATGCGGTTGAAGCCAGCGAATTCGTTAAACCAGGTAAAGGCCAGGCATTTGCGCGCGTTAAGCTGCGTCGCCTGCTGACCGGTACTCGCGTAGAAAAAACCTTCAAATCTACTGATTCTGCTGAAGGTGCAGACGTTGTTGATATGAACCTGACTTACCTGTACAACGATGGTGAGTTTTGGCACTTCATGAACAATGAAACTTTCGAACAGCTTTCCGCTGACGCCAAAGCGATTGGCGACAACGAAAAATGGTTGTTGGATCAGGCTGAGTGCATCGTGACCCTGTGGAACGGCCAGCCTATCTCCGTCACTCCGCCGAACTTTGTTGAGCTGGAAATCATTGAAACCGATCCAGGTCTGAAAGGCGACACCGCGGGTACCGGCGGTAAACCGGCTACCCTGAGCACTGGCGCAGTGGTTAAAGTTCCGCTGTTCGTGCAGATCGGTGAAGTTATCAAAGTAGATACCCGTTCCGGCGAATATGTATCTCGCGTGAAGTAATGTCCGCAGCTTCGGCGTAGCACCATGCTACGCCGTTGAACATCTCGAGGCAGAAATGATAAAACGCCTTACCAAAATCCTTTCCCTTATGCTTATCAGCGGCGCTTTGCTGTCGGGCTGCAATACGGCGCGCGGCGTCGGTGAAGACATTCAGAGCCTCGGCCACGCTATTTCTCACGCGGTCAGCTAAAACTTCACATCTTCTTAAAAACCTTCCCGTTCCGGTCTCATTGCGGAATTTTGTCTATGCTTAAGTGGCTATACACAAATAATATTGGTCACAAAAGGAAGATATTATGGTTAAGAAGACAATTGTTGCGATCTTTTCTGTATTAGTTCTTTCGTCCGTTCTGACGGCGTGTAACACCACTCGAGGCGTCGGTCAGGATATCTCGGAAGGTGGCCGCGCTATCTCTGGTGCAGCAAGCAAAGCTCAGCAGTAATCCTTGCCGGTACGGCATACGCCGTACCGCTAATTTGAATTTTCCGGCAGTGAAAGGAACGGCGTAAACCGATTCCCCATCCCGAGCTTCATACGAATATTACGCTTGTAGGTATAAACGGTTTTGCCGTTAATACTTAGCCTGGTGGCGATGCTGTGGTTACTTTTCCCTTCCATCCATAGCGTGAGCACTTTCTCTTCCTGTTTGGTCAGCAGCGGTGTCGCCATCTGTGGAATTGAACGCGTCGGACATGTCAGCACAATGTCATCAATGAGCTGCGCCAGTTTATCCAGCGGTTCTGTTTTTAGCATCGTTGCGCGAATTTTAAGTTGCATATAGAACCCGGAAAGCTGGGCATCGATACCCGACTCCAGCAGTAGCACCTGATTTGAGTCGCCGCAGACGGAAAATAATGAAGCAAGTTGTTGAATATGATGAATTTCATTCTTGAAACCATGAAGGTCGGCAATCACCAGATCGGGCTGCCACTGCACAATATGTTCTTTCGCCAGCATTAAATTATGCAACCCGGTGACGAGGAACGAGGCGGGGAACAAATCGGGTTGATTGAGCCAGGATTCCACCCCAACGCGGGTGAAGTAACAACGGTCAATCACGAGAATTTTGAACATATTTTTCTTCGCAGTCAGAGGGTGGCGCACAGCTTCCTGCATGCAGGAAAGTGATTCATCATAGGGGGTACATAAGGTGGGTAAATGCTGGAATTCCGCAGCGAACAGTGGCTATTTCTTGCTTTAACTTGCTGAATATCAGCAAGCACAATCAAGTTGAAATTTTAAACTGTAGCGGGCAGAATTTGCCTCTCTTCACATCTCTGGCAGGACGACCTGTCAGTTTCATTTTTTCGGGGACGGCCCCGCATCGGAGCCAATCATGTCCTGGTTAATTCTTCTTATCGCCGGCCTTCTTGAAGTGGTTTGGGCTGTCGGTCTGAAATACACCCACAGCTTTACGCGCCTTACCCCCAGTATCATCACCGTTACAGCGATGATCGCCAGTGTTGTACTGCTGTCATGGGCAATGAAAACCCTGCCGGTTGGTACCGCCTATGCTATCTGGACCGGGATCGGTGCGGTGGGCGCGGCGGTTGCAGGGATCGTGCTGCTTGGCGAATCCGCAAGCCTGGCGCGTATCCTCAGCCTGTGCCTGATTGTTGTCGGAATCATTGGGTTAAAGCTCAGTACACATTAGTAAGACTGATTAATCCAGAGTAGTTTTTCCACAGCAAAATCTTGCATAGCTGCGGTTTATCACCGCCAGCCCGCTTCGTTGCGCAAACTGTAGGTGGCAGTGACTTTCTCCAGGCTGCTCTCGAAGCTGTGGTCCAAACGGGCGATTTTGTACCATCTTTCGGGACAACATTGGGTATTGAAGTTTTGCACCACGGTGATGCCATCAGGCGGGGGAGGAGGGGAGCTACAGGCGGAGAGCAGTAACGCAGCGGCAACCGAGGCGATCATCAGAAACATGCGCATGGGATTTTCCCTTCCAGATCTTTTCTTTAGGATATAGACGCTGGCTGGAAATTTGCTCCCCTGCTTACGCAGGAGAGCAACAGGTATCAAATAAAAATGACGCCGATCAGTGTGACCACAGTCAGAATCGCAGCGAGACCGTAGAACACCCATTTACCGTTCGGTACGTGAATTTTCAAATCATGCATCATATGGTGGATACGGTGCAGACCGCACCACACCGGCAGGACAATCATCAAAAAGAGGAACACGCGGCCAATGAAGCTTTGCGAAAACGCCAGTACGCGTTCATAGCCCAGCGCTTCGCCAGGGTAGAAGCCCAGCGGCAGCATAATGCAGACCAGCAGCACGATAACCGGTGCGACAATTGCGCTCCACATACCACCTGCGCCGAACAAACCCCAGAATACGGGTTCGTCAGAACGTTTTGGATTCGGGTTAATCACGTTGGCCTCCTTACCAGAAAAGAGCCACAAACAGCACCACCACAGTGACTACCGCAGTCACCACCCAAAGCCCTTTCACTACCGGCTCTGGCCCCATTTTTTCGCCTTTGACGATGATAAGCTGCGCTTTTGGCGCCAGATCAAACCAGGTTTTGGTGTGCAACAGCGCGGCGGCAAGCGTCACCAGATTGAGGATCAGCACGATCGGGTTTTGCAGAAAGTGTACAAACCCTTCCCAGCTTTCTGGCCCGTGTTTTAGCGCAAACAGACCAAAGATCAACTCAAGACTGAACCAGACCGCAGGTACCGCCGTTCCTTCACGCAGCATGTAGAAGCGATAAAACGGCAGAGTTTTCCACCAGCTTGACGGCATGGGACGAACCCAGGCTTTACGTTTAGTCGTCATAATGCACTCCTTAGCGTGGTTTCAGGGTGGCGATAAGAAAGTCTTTCGAACTTTCCACCTTGCCCTGCTGAATGGCCGCAGCCGGATCGACATGTTTCGGACACACTTCCGAACAGTAGCCGACAAACGTACAGCTCCACACGCCGTTCTGGCTGTTGAGTTGCCCCATGCGCTCTTTTTTGCCGTTATCGCGGCTATCAAGGTTATAGCGATGCGCCAGCGTAATCGCCGCCGGGCCGATGAACTCGGGATTCAGACCAAACTGCGGGCAGGCGGCGTAGCACAGGCCGCAGTTAATGCAGCCGGAGAACTGATGGTACTTCGCCATCTGCGCCGGGGTTTGCTTGCCTGGTCCCTGATCCAGCGTGCGCGTATTACCGATGATGTAAGGCTTAATCGCTTCGAGACTTTCGATAAAGTAGGTCATATCGACCACCAGATCGCGCTCAACCGGGAAGTTCGCCAGCGCCTCGACTTTCAGGCCTTTCTCGTAATCGCGCAGAAAGGTTTTACACGCCAGTTTCGGCACTTTGTTGACCATCATGCCGCAGGAGCCGCAAATCGCCATACGGCACGACCAGCGGTAGCTCAGATCCGGCGCAAGGTTATCTTTGATATAGTTCAGCGCGTCGAGCAGAGAAGTGGCTTCATCGTAAGGCACGTCATAGAAGGCACTGTGAGGCGCATCGTCCACTTCCGGGTTGTAACGCACCACCTCCACTTTCAGATTCTTCATCTCAGACATTGTTCGTCTCCTTCTTCTCAGCCGATTCAGCTTCTGCACCGTATACGCGTTTCGCCGGTGGCAGCGTAGTGATCTTCACGTCGCTGTATTCCAGTCGGGTTGCGCCGTCGGCATCGCGGAAAGCCAGCGTGTGCTTGAGGAAGTTGACGTCATCGCGCTCAGTACATCCCTCATCCAGGCGCTGATGCGCCCCGCGGGATTCTTTACGCGCCAGTGCCGAGTGCGCCATACATTCGGCCACGTTCAGTCCGTGTCCCAGTTCGATGGTGTAGAGCACATCGGTGTTGAAGACGCTGGAAGTATCGGTAATGCGCACGCGTTTGAAGCGCTCTTGCAGCTCGGCCAGCTTATCCACGGTTTTCTGCATCAATTCCGGCGTGCGGTAGATCCCGCAGCCTTCTTCCATAGATTCGCCCATTTCGTCGCGGATTTTCGCCCAGCTTTCGGTGCCGTTCTGATTGACCAGCGCTTTCAGACGCTGCTCGACATCTGCTGCCTGCGCATTTAACGCATTGTCGTTGGCCTTGCTTGCACTGGCCGAACGTGCAATAGCGCGTTCACCGGCAAGGCGGCCAAACACCACGAGCTCCGCCAGCGAGTTCGAGCCGAGACGGTTGGCACCGTGCAGGCCGACCGACGAGCATTCACCCACTGCAAACAGCCCGGTGATGCGGGATTCGCAGTTTTGGTCGGTTTCGATACCGCCCATGGTGTAGTGGGCCGTCGGGCGTACCGGAATCGGCTCTTTGATCGGATCGACGCCAACATAGGCTTTCGCCAGTTCGCAGATAAACGGCAGACGCTCGCTGATTTTTTTCGCACCAAGATGACGCAGGTCGAGGTAGACTACATCACCGCGCGGCGTAGAGATGGTGTTGCCTTTACGCCACTCATGCCAGAACGCTTGCGACACTTTGTCGCGCGGGCCGAGTTCCATATATTTGTTCTTCGGCTCGCCCAGCGGCGTTTCCGGCCCCATGCCGTAATCCTGCAAATAACGGTAGCCGTTTTTGTTAACTAGAATGCCGCCTTCGCCGCGGCAACCTTCTGTCATCAGAATGCCGGAACCCGGCAGGCCGGTTGGATGGTACTGCACGAACTCCATATCGCGCAGCGGAACGCCGTGCGACAGCGCCATACCCATGCCGTCGCCAGTGACAATGCCGCCGTTGGTGTTGTAGCGGTAAACGCGACCAGCGCCACCCGTTGCCATCACCACGGCATTGGCGCGAATCTGCACCAGCGTGCCTTCCATCATATTCATGGCGACCAGCCCGCGGGCATGGTTGTCATCCACAAGGATATCCAGCACGAAATGTTCGTCGAAGCGTTGGATTTGTGGGAACTGAAGGGAGGTTTGAAACAGGGTATGCAGCATATGGAAGCCGGTTTTATCGGCGGCGAACCAGGTGCGTTCTATTTTCATCCCACCGAAGCGCCGCACGTTGACCGAACCATCCGGGCGACGGCTCCATGGACAGCCCCACTGTTCAAGTTGGGTCATTTCTGTCGGGCAATGATGCACAAAATAGTCAACGACATCCTGTTCGCAAAGCCAGTCACCGCCAGCAACGGTATCGTGGAAATGGTATTCGAAGCTGTCATGATCCTGGGCAACGGCGGCAGAACCGCCTTCTGCGGCAACCGTGTGGCTGCGCATTGGATAAACTTTTGAAATCAATGCGATTTTGGCGTTCGGGTTGGCTTGCGCCGCCGCAATTGCGGTGCGTAATCCCGCTCCGCCTGCGCCTATCACAGCGATATCGGCTTGAAAGGTTTGCACGACATTCCTCCAGATTATTGTTGTTCCGCAACGATAAGCCAGACTGCTTAAGGCAGTTGCGAATATGTTCCACTGCTCCTTTTTGGGTAAGAAGCAGTATAACCGCAGAGAACCAAGGGAAATTTGATGCGTTCGATTTTTTTGCTGTTCTTTAAGACAATGCATCATTCATATTGATAAATATCATCCTTGATTACTTCCTCTTTATTTATAGACGAGATAAATGAAATTTTTTTGCGCAAAATTTGTCTCTGCGGATCGATGCGGGTAGACTTCGTGCCCTTGTCTGAATTCGGAGAACGAACCATGAGCGAAACGGCCACCTGGCAGCCGAGCGCATCCATCCCCAATTTATTAAAACGTGCGGCAATCATGGCGGAAATTCGGCATTTCTTCGCCGATCGCGGCGTACTTGAGGTGGAAACGCCCTGTATGAGCCAGGCAACGGTAACGGACGTTCATCTGTTCCCGTTTGAAACCCGTTTTGTTGGCCCCGGCCATTCCCAGGGGATCAATCTCTACCTGATGACCAGCCCGGAATATCATATGAAGCGTCTGCTGGCGGCGGGCTGTGGCCCGGTATTCCAGTTGTGCAGAAGCTTCCGTAATGAAGAGATGGGGCGTCATCACAATCCTGAATTCACTATGCTTGAGTGGTATCGTCCGCACTACGACATGTACCGTCTGATGAATGAGGTGGACGATTTATTGCAACAGGTACTGGAGTGCCCGGCAGCGGAGTCGCTCTCTTACCAGCAGGCGTTTCAGCGTTATCTGGAAGTGGATCCGCTCTCTGCTGATAAAGCACAGCTGCGGGAAGTGGCGGCAAAACTCGATCTGAGTAATATTGCGGAGACAGAAGAAGACCGCGATACGTTGCTACAACTGCTGTTCGCCATGGGCGTTGAGCCGCATATCGGCAAAGATCGTCCGACTTTCGTGTACCACTTCCCGGCAAGCCAGGCTGCGTTGGCGCAGATCAGCACCGAAGATCACCGCGTGGCGGAGCGTTTTGAGGTCTATTTCAAAGGGATTGAGCTAGCGAATGGTTTCCATGAGTTGACTGACGCCCGCGAGCAGCAGCAGCGTTTTGAGCAGGATAACCGCAAACGCGCGGCGCGCGGTCTGCCACAGCAGCCGGTGGACAATAATTTGCTGGAAGCGTTGAAAGCCGGTCTACCGGATTGTTCCGGCGTGGCGTTGGGCGTTGATCGTCTGGTAATGCTGGCATTGCAGGCGGAAAGCCTGGCTGAAGTTATTGCGTTTACTGTTGACCGGGCGTAATAAGCCGATGCGGTAACATGAAAAAGGCGCCGAGGCGCCTTTTTTGTTGCCTTACAAACTTCCCGCCGGGCGGTTGCCTTTGCCTGCTGAAGTCAGCGTTCGCGCAGTGCGTTTTCCGTCAAGACTCTCCAGCCGCATCTGGAATGGCGGGAACGGTAAATCGATACCGTGTTCGCGGAAGCCCGCCAGAATCAGTTGGTGGATTTCGTGACGCAGTGGCATACGATGCCCCATCTCAGCGGCATAGATGCGCAGTTCAAACAGTTGAATACCCTGTTGCAGATCGACCAGAAACACTTCCGGCGCTGGATTATCAATCACAAAAGAGCAGCGTTCGGCTGCGGTATAGAGGATCTGCGTCACCTCTTCACTGTTGGCGTCTGCTGGTGCAGGTACGGTTAAAACCACACGCGTAACGGAATCGGAGAGCGACCAGTTAATAAACTGCTCGGTAATAAACGCCTTGTTTGGCACGATGATCTCTTTACGATCCCAGTCGCTGATGGTGGTAGCGCGAGTGTTGATTTTAGTCACGCTACCCGTCAGATCGCGGATCGTTACGGTATCGCCAATGCGGATCGGCTTCTCAAACAGAATGATCAGGCCAGAGATAAAGTTGGCGAAAATCTCCTGTAAGCCAAAGCCGAGGCCGACACCCAACGCGGCGACCAGCCATTGCAATTTGGCCCATTCGATGCCGATCATCGAGAAGCCGACCAGTCCACCGAACAGCATCAGCAAATATTTAGTGATAGTGGTAATGGCATAACCAGTGCCGGGCGCCAGATCCAGATGTTGCAGCAGCGCCAGTTCCAGCAATGCCGGAAGGTTGCGCACCAGCTGCGTGGTAATGATAAACACGAGAATAGCGATCAGCACCGCGCCGAGCGTAATTGGCTCCAGGCTTTCAACTCCCTGCACCGTCGAAGTGACATCCCATAGCGGAATATTTTCCAGAAAACCAAAAGCGGAATGGATCTCTGACCACAGCACGATGACAGACAGTAGCGCAATCAACATCAGAATCGACCGCACCAGCCGCAGCGACTGGACGCTGATTGCATCCAGATCGACTTCCGGTTCATCGATATCGGCAGCGCCTTCGGGGCTGGAGTGATGCGGCACATCTTCCTCGCCCCGCGCACGCTGCGCGAGGATTTCCGCACGGCGGTGGCGTGCGCGTTCAAACGCCAGGCGACGGCGTTGAATCAGCATCCAGCGACGGATAATATGGTAGACCACCAGCAGGGCGAACCAGATGGCAACTGAGGTTTCCAGACGCGCCAGCAGTGCCTGCGACGTGGCCAGATAGCCGACTGCTGCGGCGAGGATAGCTGTCAGCGGCGCGCACAGCAGCAAATTCCACAACAGATGATTCGGCAAATTATTGGCGCTGCCACTTTTGTCCACATAAAGCGGGATCCCGGCGCGTTTCAGGCTCAGTGTCACCAGCGCCAGCGCGCCGCAGATCAGGATAAAGCACAGCCGTCCGAGTGAGCCGGAGAATTCTCGATCGTTGAGGTTATCGAACATAATCAGCGCCATGATCAGCGGTACGATAAAGCCAATACTCATCAGGTAGTAACGCATTCCGCGCGCAACGAGATTGCGCGGCCAGCCAAAGTGGACGACAAACAGGCCAGTTGGGCGGGCGAAGGTCGCGCAAATCATCACCACCCACAGCAACGGCACGGTAGCCGTAACGCCATCACCGATGGCTACCGCCAGCGGCCAGGGCCAGGCTTCCTGCAAACCGTAACCGAGTGTGGCCCACAGTACCGGAAGCGGTGACGCGACGAGAATCGACCAGAAAACGGTGCGCATGGTCAGCCAGAAGTGATCCTGTGTGACCTTGCCGACGCGGGCGCTTGAACGCTCCAGAAAACGGGTAAAATGCCGACGTGAATAGATGCTGAAACCCACCAACGCTAACGCAGCAAACAGTGGGAACAGCGTCTCTTTGCTGGTCAGCATCATAATACTGGCTTTGCCAAGCTGGCTGAGGGTATCCAGCGACAATAAACGCCGCAGATCCTGCACAACCTCTATTGGCCATGCAAAGGTCAACGGACTGACATCCGCCGTCCAGAACAGATAGCGGTGCGTCGCTTCATTTACCTCTTTTAGCGCATCTTTGAGCTGGCTATTGGCAACTTTCAGCTTGGTGAGTTCGAGGATCAGCGTATCGCCGCCCTGAAGCAAAGAATTCAGCAGCTCGCGTTGCGTACGCAACTGGGCTTCCAGAATGCGGCTCTGCTCGGCGGTAAGCGCTTTGCCGTCCGCCTGGCGGATTTGTCGCAGTTGCGGCTGCTTATTCAGCAAATCCTCATAGCGCATCCGATGGACGCGCAGTTGCGCCATCTCGGTATCCAGTTGCTGCGGTTTTGGCATTTCCGGCAGACGGGCAACCTGCGCGCGCAGCGCTTCGCCCAGCATATTCGAGGCGCCGAGCCACTGAGACTGCTCACGCAGCGTATTCAGCGCCTGACGAACCTGTAAAGTCTGCCCGGAGGCCTGCCGCTGCTGGGATGCGACCAGATCCATACGCTGCGCCTGTTGGTTCAGCGCTTGCGAGAGTTCACGGTTGATGCGGAACTGCTCGACGATACCGACGGGCAGGTTGGCGCTGTTTTCCGCCAGTAGCTCAGTGCTCTCCAGCGCCTGTTCAGCTTCGCGCTGGCGCTGGCTATTGAGCTGGTTACGCAAGGCTTGTAGATATGCATCCAGTTGCTGGCTCTGTTTCTGTGCCAGTTCGGCGCGCATCCGCGCCAGTTCCTGACGGTTATTGGCGGAAAGTTGTGCCAGATCCAGTTCATCAACCAGCGCTTTCAGCTTTGCAGATTCTGCCTGTGCGCCGAAGTTTTGCGCCTGCGCCAACGGCGTGTTGGTATTTTGCGTGCCGATTCGGCGCTCCACTTCTGTGACCTGTCGGCGCGCGTCGGTTTGCTGTTGCGGGAGCTGGCCCAAGGAATCGCTGATCTCTCTGGCGCGTTCCTGTTCCTGCTGGGCGAGGCGGGTTTTTTCCAGCAATTGGCTGCTGACTTGCAGGATCTCCTGATTCAGCGCGTCGCTGCTCATCCCCTCGGGGACTGATTTGGGTTCCTCACGCAGATTATCCAACTGCGCGCGCAGGGTACGGGAAAGTTTGGGGAAATTATCAATAACTTGTTGATATTGCAGCGCGCGATCGAGTGAACCTTTACGTTCCTCAAGGGCGTTGAGCGCGGCCTGGAGCACCTCGATAGTTTCTGCCTGCTCTGGCGTGCTTTTCGCCGCCTTAACCTTCTCCAGTTCCTGGGTGATTTGTCGGGCATCGGGAGCCGTCGCTGCAACGGCTCCCAGGCTGAGGCACCAGGCCATCAGAAAAACGATAATCAGGCGCACATCAGTCTCCGTGGTGCGGGGGGTTAACCCTGGCCTTTTTGGTTGTCAACCAGCGGGCTGGCGTCGTGTTCTGCCTGGATTTCCGCTTCCGGCAGCGGTGCCGGTTCGACATCTACCGGCGCAAAGGACTCGGTAGAAACGGCCAGCGGCTGGCCAATTTTGGTTACCGACAGGCTTTGCAGTTGCTCTGCCAGCACCACTTTGCCAGGCGCAAACAGGTTGATGACGGTCGAACCGAGTTTGAAGCGACCCATCTCCTGGCCTTTCAGCAGCGCAACCGCGCCTTCACTGTCGCCCGCAGGCCATGTCCAGCGTTTGATAATGCCTTCGCGCGGTGGCGTGATGGTACCTGCCCATACGGTTTCGATACTGCCGACAATGGTCGCGCCGACAAGGATTTGCGCCATCGGGCCGAACTCGGTCTCAAACAGGCAGATCACGCGTTCGTTACGGGCAAAGAGATTAGGGACATTTTGCGCCGTCAGATGGTTAACGGAGAAGAGGTCGCCCGGCACGTAAATCATCTCGCGCAGGATGCCGTTACACGGCATATGGACACGGTGATAATCGCGCGGTGAGAGATAGGTGGTGACAAAGCTGCCGTTGCGGAACAGGTCTGCCATCAGGTAGTTGCCCGCCAGCAGCGCCTCCAGGCTATAGTTGTGACCTTTGGCCTGCAGAATTTTGTCATTCTCAATGGCGCCAAGCTGGCTGATAACGCCGTCTGCGGGCATCACCAGCACGTCCGGATCGGTATTGAGCGGTCGCACGTCGTCACGCAGTGGGCGCACAAAGAAATCGTTAAAGGTGCGGTAGCTGGCGGTGTCCGGCTTCTGTGCTTCTTTCATATCGACCTTGTAGTATTTGACGAACAGATCGATAACCAGTTTGGTCAGCCAGCCTGCACGTTTGCTTGCGCCCCAGCCCGCCAGGCGAGTGAGCCACAGTTTAGGCAGAATGTATTGAAGCGAAAGTTTAAATGAGTTTAACAAGGTAGCCTCCAGGCCATTGTTTTTGTCGTTCCTGACCAGGTGCCGGAGCGCCTGATTCTTTGAAAAAGGGACGATTTTAGCGACGCTTAGCTTAGTTGTCAGTCGTCCGATTCAGAAAAGCTTTTACGCGTTTTTACTTGCGCCATGCTTTCAAGAATACGGTGATAGTTGTCGAAACGGCTTTCTGCAATCTCGCCATTTTCTACCGCCTCGCGGATGGCGCAACCAGGATCGGTATCGTGTTTGCAGTCGCGGTATTTACAGTGACCGATGTAGTCATGGAATTCGACAAACCCATTGGTGATTTGTTCCGGTTCGAGATGCCAGAGGCCAAACTCACGAACGCCCGGTGAATCAATCACATCGCCGCCGAGTGGGAAGTGGTAGAGGCGCGCTGCGGTAGTGGTGTGCTGCCCCAGACCGGAACCATCAGAAACATCGTTAGTAAGTATTTGCTCTCCCTGGAAACCGAGCAGCGCATTGAGCAGGCTGGATTTCCCGACGCCGGACTGTCCGGCAAAGATGCTTATACGGTCGGTTAGCGCTTCAACGAGCGGCGCCAGGCCATCTTGCGTGTGGCTGGAGACCATCAGCACCTGGTAGCCAATGTTACGGTAGATATCCATCTGCTCATTGACGAATGCCATTCCTTCGTCATCCAGCAGATCGATTTTGTTCAGCACGATCAGCGGAGCAACCTGCAACGCTTCGCAGGCTACCAGATAGCGATCGATAATGTTGAGTGACAGTTCCGGCAGGATCGCGGAGACCACTACGATTTGATCGATGTTGGCAGCGATGGGTTTTACGCCATCATAAAAATCAGGGCGCGTCAGCACAGAGGTGCGTTCGTGTACAGCTTCAACGATACCCTTGGCGGTGACACCTTCCGCGGCTTCTTTACCCGGACGCCAGACAACGCGGTCGCCGGTGACCAGCGAACGAATCGTGCGGCGAATGTTACAGCGATGTACTTCGCCGTCGTCAGATTCCACATCGGCGTGCATGCCAAAGCGGCTGATCACCACCCCTTCGGACACTTCGCCGAACAGGTTGTCATCGTAGTCCGCTTTCTCCGCAGACGTTTTCAGTCGGCGCTGGTGGTTCGCTTTTACGCGGCGCTGCTGTCCTTTGGAGAGTTTATTTTTACTCAATCGTGCTGGCTCCTGGTCGCCCTGGATGGGCAAAACCTCTATGATACACGCAATTTTAGATGAATATAGTTACGCGAGAAGGGTGGAAAATAGCATGAGCGCAAATGAAAACAACCTCATTTGGATCGATCTGGAGATGACGGGGTTAGATCCCGAGCGCGATCGCATTATTGAGATCGCCACACTGGTAACCGATGCGAATCTGAACATCCTGGCGGAAGGGCCGGTGATTGCGGTACATCAATCCGACGCGCAATTGGCGTTAATGGATGAGTGGAATGTGCGTACTCATACCGGCAGCGGTCTGGTTGATCGCGTGAAAGCCAGCCAGCTCGATGATCGGGCAGCGGAACTGGCGACGATCGAATTCCTTAAAGAGTGGGTGCCGGCGGGCAAATCCCCCATCTGTGGCAACAGCATTGGCCAGGATCGCCGTTTTCTGTTTAAGTACATGCCCGAGCTGGAAACGTATTTCCACTACCGTTATCTGGATGTCAGCACGCTGAAAGAGCTGGCGCGTCGCTGGAAGCCGGAAATACTGGAAGGTCTGAAAAAACAGAATACCCACCAGGCGCTGGATGATATCCGCGAGTCGGTGGCTGAACTGGCGTACTATCGCGAACATTTCATTAAACTTTAAGGCAATGACGGCGCGGGGCTGATTTTTTTCAGTTGCCCCGCAAGCCAGTACTGGCGAGGTTTCGCTGGAAAAATGTGCGCTTTGTCGATTAAAGCAGCACTTGAAGAAAAAAAACGAAAATTTGCTGTCGGGGGCTTGCAGCAGAAAGGATTTCTCGTATAATGCGCCTCCCGTGAAGACACAGAAATGTGCAACACGGCGTCACGAAATTTTAGCGGAAATTGTTCGTAATTAGCTGAAAAATCGGTGATAAGCGGGAATAGCTCAGTTGGTAGAGCACGACCTTGCCAAGGTCGGGGTCGCGAGTTCGAGTCTCGTTTCCCGCTCCAAAATTTGAAATGCACCATCCAGATTTACTGGTTTCGGCATTGACGCTGAATCCGGATAAATATGCGGGAATAGCTCAGTTGGTAGAGCACGACCTTGCCAAGGTCGGGGTCGCGAGTTCGAGTCTCGTTTCCCGCTCCAAATTTGAAATGCCGAAAGGCACGCACCATCCAGATTTACTGGTCACGGCAAGTATGCCTGTCCAGATAAGTATGCGGGAATAGCTCAGTTGGTAGAGCACGACCTTGCCAAGGTCGGGGTCGCGAGTTCGAGTCTCGTTTCCCGCTCCAAATCTTCACATATAAAAAATTATCCACAGCGGGATCCCTCGTTGGGGGCGTTTTTTTATTGTCCTGTAAAACTATTGTGAACAGAGTTATCCACAGGCATGACTTTCATTCACAACATTATTATTGCTTCGTCAGGTGAATAATCCCGTTGCAATTAACTGAAAAATAAAAACAAAATAATATTTCAAACTGTTAATACGATCACTTGACGATTTTGTGAACGTTGAATCGTAATGTGTTTTTTATTTTATTCACAGGCTGTGGATGGTTCAGGCATCGCGCGGCAGCCCTTTTTCCACCACCCGTACCAGCCGCTGCTTTTTCGCGGGTTGTACTTCCACCACGCAGGCACTTCGTTTCTCAATTTGCTGCGCAATCGCCCATTCTATGTGTTCGTCGAGAAGTGGGTGCTCACCAAGCCGCTGTCGGAGCGCCTGAATAGTGGCCTCATCCCACGGCGCATTGCCCAGCGCAACGGCAATATTGCGTAGCCAGCGTAAATGGCCAATACGGCGTATCGCCGAACCTTCCGTGACTTTCAAAAAGTGCGCTTCATTCCAGGTGAACAGCTCAATCAGTGTGGGTGCATGCAGCGCTTTGCGCGGGCTGAAATCCTCTTCGCTGGTCAGTTGTGAGTAGCGATTCCATGGGCAAATCAGCTGGCAGTCGTCACAACCGTAAATGCGGTTACCAATCAGCGGGCGAAACGCTTCCGGGATGGCGCCTTCCAGCTCAATCGTCAGATACGATATGCAGCGGCGGGCATCGACGGTATAAGGCTCGACAATGGCGCCGGTCGGGCAAATTGTCATGCAGGCCACGCAGCGCCCACAACCTTCTTCGACAGGCGAATCAATGGGCAGCGGGAGATCAATCAGCAGTTCGCCAAGGAAAAAGAACGAGCCTGCATCGCGGCTGAGAATAAGTGAGTGCTTACCTGTCCAGCCCAGCCCGGCTTTTTCCGCCAGCGGACGCTCAAGAATAGGCGCAGAATCAACAAAAGGTCTAAAATTCAACAAAGCACAATGCTGCTGAATAAGTTCTCCGAGCTTTTTGAGCCGGTTGCGCAGCAGCTTATGATAATCGCGACCCAGCGCATAACGGCTGATATAGCCAAGCGTTGGGTTTTTCAGTGTGCTGGCGAAAGCAGCCTGTGCAGGAAGGTAATTCATGCGCACGCTAATGACGCGCAGTGTGCCGGGGAGAAGCTCGTGGGGGCGGGCGCGCATCATGCCATGGCGCGCCATCCAGCCCATTTCGCCGTGATAATGTTTGTCCAGCCACGCTTGCAGCTTCGGCTCGCTGGCGCTGAGATCGGTATCCGTAATACCGACCTGCTGAAAACCCAGTTCATAGCCCCACAGTTTGATTTGTTGCGCTAAGTCATTGAGATTGAGGGGCTGTGACATGACGGACCATAGAAATGAAGAAAAACCCAGCAAGTATACCACACTTTGTCTGGCCAACGGCTGAGATGAAACGCGTGGAACGCGAGGCGGCAGACAGCCTCGGCATCACGCTCTATGAACTTATGCAGCGCGCGGGCGAAGCCGCGTTTGCCGTCGCGCGGGAGCAATTTCCTGACACGCGTAGCTGGCTGGTGCTTTGCGGGCATGGTAATAACGGTGGCGACGGCTATGTTGTTGCGCGTTTGGCAGCGGCGGCAGGCATTGCCGTAACGCTGCTGGCGCTGAAGAGTAGCAAGCCACTGCCGGAAGAGGCTGCAACCGCCCGTGAAGCCTGGCTTGATGCCGGAGGTGCCATCCATGCCGCGGATGTTGCCTGGCCGGACGACGTGGATTTAATTATCGATGCTTTGCTCGGAACGGGGCTTACCAGCGTGCCGCGTGACGATGTCGCCGCGCTGATTGAACATGCCAACCGGCATTCAGCGCCGGTGCTGGCGCTGGATATCCCCTCAGGCCTGAATGCGCAAACCGGCACGACGCCGGGCGCAGTCATTCAGGCGCATCACACTGTGACTTTTATCGCGCTTAAACCGGGATTGCTGACCGGTAAAGCGCGTGATGTCGTCGGCCAGTTGCATCACCATGCTCTTGGGCTTGAATCCTGGCTTAACAGCCTGCAAGCGCCGTTTTCCCGTTTTGATGACAGCCAGTTAGCGCAGTGGCTACCACCGCGCCGTCCAACAGCGCATAAAGGCGATCATGGGCGGCTGGTGATCATTGGCGGCGATCACGGCACGTCGGGTGCCATCCGTATGGCCGGTGAAGCCGCGCTGCGCACAGGGGCTGGCCTGGTTCGCGTGTTGACGCGTAGCGAGAATATCCCGCCCATTATCACTGCCCGTCCGGAACTTATGGTCTATGAACTAACGGCGGAATCGCTGGATGAAAGCCTGGAGTGGGCGGATGTGGTGGTGATAGGTCCAGGACTTGGGCAGCAAGAGTGGGGCAAAAAAGCGCTGCAAAAAGTGGAGAATTTTCGTAAGCCGATGCTGTGGGACGCCGATGCGTTGAACCTTCTGGCAATCAATCCCGATAAACGTCACAATCGCGTATTGACGCCGCATCCCGGCGAGGCAGCGCGTTTGCTCAACTGCAGCGTGGCGGAAATCGAAAGCGATCGCTTACTTTCTGCTCAACGTCTGGTAAAACGTTACGCTGGCGTGGTGGTACTGAAAGGCGCGGGTACGGTGGTGGCGAGCGAGGCCGGTGAGACAGGCATTGTTGATGCCGGAAATGCCGGCATGGCGAGCGGTGGCATGGGAGACGTGCTGTCGGGCATTATTGGCGCGCTGCTCGGTCAGAAACTCAGTTTGTATGATGCGGCTTGCGCCGGATGCGTTGTGCATGGCGCAGCGGCCGACAGACAGGCGGCACAATATGGTCAGCGCGGTATGCTGGCCACCGATCTTTTTATGACGCTTTTGCGTGTTGTTAACCCGGATGTAGTTGATACAAAAGATGATTAATCGAGTTATTCCTTTACCTGACGAGCAATCGACACTGGATCTCGGCAACCGCGTGGCGCAGGCCTGCGACGGCGCGACAGTGATTTATCTGTATGGCGATCTCGGCGCGGGTAAAACCACCTTTAGCCGGGGCTTTTTGCAGGCTTTAGGCCATCACGGGAATGTCAAAAGCCCGACCTACACGCTGGTGGAGCCTTACACCCTCAATAAGCTGATGGTGTATCACTTCGATCTCTACCGACTTGCGGATCCAGAGGAGCTGGAGTTTATGGGGATCCGCGATTATTTTGCCAACGACGCAATTTGCCTGGTCGAGTGGCCGCAACAAGGTGCGGGTGTACTGCCTGACCCGGATGTCGAAATCCATTTAGATTACCAGGCTCAGGGTCGTGAGGCGCGCATTAGTGCTGTTTCCTCATCTGGTGAGTCGTTGCTGGCGCGTATGGCCAGTTAAGCAGGAAGGGTGACGGGATGATCTCTCGCGTGAAAGGTTGGTTGGCGGCAGTTCTTTTGCTGGCGTGCGCTCACGGTGGCGCAGCAAGTTTAGCCGATATTCAGGTGTCCAATGGCGACAGCCAGGCGCGTATCACCTTTAGTTTTATGGGCGATCCTGAATATGCGTTTTCGCAACAGGATAAGCGCAGCGTGGCGCTGGATATCAAACAGACCGGTGTTATTCAGGGATTGCCGTTGCAGTTCAGCGGCAATAATCTGGTGAAAAGTATTCGCGCCGGTACGTCAAAAAATAACCAGTCGATCCGCCTGGTAGTGGATTTGACGCAGAATGGCAAAACCCGTGCGGTGAAACAGCAAAATGGCGCGGGTTACAAGGTGGTATTTACCATCGATGCTGACGTCCCGCCGCCGCCACCACCGCCGGTGGTGGCGAAGCGAGTCGAGACACCTGTTGTTACACCGCGCCCGACGCAGCCTGGCCGTAATCCGTTTAAATCAGACAATGACCGCATTACCAGCGTTACCAGCAGCAACACTGTGACGCGTCCGGCGGTGCAGTCGCGCATGATATCTGGCGACAAAGTTGTGATTGCGATTGACGCCGGGCATGGCGGCCAGGATCCTGGCGCAATTGGCTCCGGTGGCACGGAGGAGAAAAACGTCACCATCTCCATCGCCCGTAAATTACGTGCGCTGCTGAATGACGATCCGATGTTCAAACCGGTGATGACCCGCGACGGCGATTATTTTATCTCCGTAATGGGGCGTTCCGATGTGGCGCGTAAGCAGAACGCCAACTTTCTTGTCTCGATCCACGCCGATGCAGCGCCAAACCGTGACGTAACCGGAGCGTCGGTCTGGGTGCTGTCGAACCGTCGCGCCAACAGCGAGATGGCGGGTTGGTTGGAGCAGCATGAGAAACAATCCGAATTGCTGGGCGGCGCGGGTGACATGCTGGCGAACAGCCAGTCTGACCCCTATCTCAGCCAGGCGGTGCTCGATTTACAGTTCGGCCATTCCCAGCGTGTAGGTTATGATGTCGCCACGAACATACTGGGCCAGCTTCAACGCGTGGGGACATTACATAAATTCCGTCCGGAACATGCCAGCCTTGGCGTGCTGCGCTCGCCGGATATTCCGTCGGTACTGGTTGAAACCGGTTTTATCAGCAACAGCGGCGAAGAACGTTTGCTGGCCAGCGATGCCTACCAGCAGCAAGTCGCCGAAGCGATTTACGGTGGCCTGCGTAACTATTTCCTCGCTCATCCGTTGCAATCCGCGCCACAGGGCGGAGGCGGGCAAACGGCCAGCGCTGCAGCGCCTGCAAGCGGTCTGCTTAACTAAGGATATTTTTCATGCCGATACAGGTTCTACCGCCGCAGCTTGCGAACCAGATCGCCGCTGGCGAAGTGGTTGAACGCCCTGCGTCGGTGGTGAAAGAATTAGTTGAAAACAGTCTTGATGCCGGAGCGACGCGTATCGATATTGACATCGAACGCGGCGGTGCGAAGCTTATTCGCATCCGCGATAACGGCAGCGGCATCAAGAAAGACGAGCTGGCGCTTGCGCTGGCTCGCCATGCCACCAGTAAAATCGCCTCGCTTGACGATCTGGAAGCGATTATCAGCCTCGGTTTTCGCGGCGAAGCGCTGGCCAGTATCAGTTCGGTCTCCCGTTTAACGCTCACCTCCCGTACTGTCGATCAGCAAGAAGCGTGGCAAGCCTACGCGGAAGGCCGCGATATGGAGGTAACGGTAAAACCTGCTGCGCACCCTGTTGGCACCACGCTGGAAGTACTGGACCTGTTCTACAATACGCCGGCGCGGCGAAAGTTTATGCGTACGGAAAAAACTGAGTTTGGTCATATCGATGAGGTGATCCGTCGCATTGCACTGGCGCGTTTTGACGTCACTATCAATCTGAATCACAACGGGAAAATGGTGCGCCAGTACCGCGCAGTTGTCGAAGGAGCACCAAAAGAGCGTCGGCTTGGCGCGATATGCGGCACGGCGTTTCTGGAGCAGGCGCTGGAGATTGAGTGGCAGCACGGCGATTTATCTCTGCATGGCTGGGTGGCCGATCCTAAAAGTACCAGCAGCACGTTTGCTGAGATCCAGTATTGCTACGTGAATGGCCGCATGATGCGTGACCGGTTAATTAATCACGCCATTCGGCAGGCATGTGAAGATAAACTGGGTGCCGATCAGCAGCCAGCTTTTGTGCTTTATCTGAAAATTGACCCACACCAGGTGGATGTGAATGTGCATCCGGCAAAACATGAAGTACGCTTCCATCAATCGCGACTGGTACATGATTTTATCTATCAGGGCGTATTGAGCGTGCTGCAACAGCAGCTCGAAACGCCGCTTCAACTGAAAGAGGAGTCTGCGCCGCGCGCATTGCCGGAGAACCGTGTTGCTGCCGGGCGTAACCAGTTTGCTGCGCCGCCCGTTGCCCGGGAACCCGAAGCACCGCGTTATTCACCATCGGCTTCCGTCACATCACGCGGGGGCAACGATGCTATGGGGCAAGCGTGGCCGAATGCGCAGCCGGGGTATCAGAAACAGCAGGGGGCGCTCTATCGCCAGTTGCTGGAAACGCCCGCAGTTGAACGTAAAACCGAAAGCGTCGCTTCTGTTGTTCCAGCACTGGAAGGACATTGTCAGAGTTTTGGCCGCGTACTGACTCTGATCGCGCCGCATTTTGCCTTGCTTGAGCGTGATGGCAACCTTGCGCTGTTGGCGCTGCCGGTAGCAGAGCGTTGGCTGCGGCTGGCGCAGCTCTCCCCGGATAATGCGCCAGTATGCGGCCAGCCGCTGCTGATCCCGGTACGTTTAAAAATCTCCACTGAGGAGAGTGCGGCGCTGAAGCGTGCGCAGCCAGTGCTGGCCGGCATGGGGATTGAATTGCTGCTGGACGGCCAGCATGTGACCATTCGTGCAGTGCCTTTACCCTTGCGCCAACAAAATTTACAAATCTTGATTCCTGCTCTGATAGGCTACCTGGCGCAGCAGACAAGCATTGATGCGGTGAATATAACCCAGTGGCTGGCTCGTCATCTGGCGAGCGATCATCCGCAATGGAGTGTGGCGCAGGCGATTACCCTGCTGGCCGACGTCGAACGGCTTTGTCCGCATCTGGTGAAGACACCGCCAGATGGTTTATTACAACCTGTAGAGCTACAAACGGCGATGAACGCCCTGAAACATGAGTGAAGTGAGTAAGGCAAGCCTGCCGAAGGCAATTTTTTTGATGGGGCCGACGGCCTCCGGCAAGACTGCGTTAGCCATTGAGTTACGTAAAGTTTTGCCAGTAGAGTTGATAAGCGTTGATTCTGCCCTTATCTATCAGGGCATGAATATCGGCACTGCCAAGCCGAGCGTGGAAGAGTTACGTGCCGCACCGCATCGGTTGCTGGACATTCTCGATCCTGCGCAGGCTTATTCCGCCGCCGATTTTCGCCGCGATGCACTGGCGGCGATGCAGGAGATCACCGAAGCAGGGCGTATTCCTCTGCTGGTGGGCGGTACAATGCTCTACTTTAAAGCGCTGCTGGAAGGGTTATCTCCCCTACCATCAGCCGATGTAAAAGTCAGAGCGGAAATAGAAAAACAGGCGGCAGAGCGTGGATGGGAAGCGTTGCATCAACAGTTACGGGAGATTGACCCCGTTGCCGCAGCGCGGATTCATCCAAATGATCCGCAAAGGCTTTCCCGGGCACTGGAAGTTTTTTTCATTTCGGGTAAAACTTTAACGGACCTGACGCAAACGTCAGGAGACGCTCTGCCTTACCAGGTGCATCAGTTCGCCATCGCCCCGGCGAGCCGTGAACTGCTCCATCAGCGGATCGAGCAGCGTTTTCATCAGATGTTAGCTTCAGGTTTTGAAGCAGAAGTGCGGGCGCTTTTTGCCCGCGGAGATTTGCATACGGATATGCCTTCCATTCGTTGTGTGGGATACCGCCAGATGTGGTCGTATCTTGAAGGTGAAATCACATACGATGAAATGGTTTATCGAGGTATTTGCGCCACGAGGCAGTTAGCCAAGCGGCAGATAACCTGGCTGCGGGGCTGGGATGGCGTTCACTGGTTAGAGAGTGAAAAGCCGGAAAAGTCTTACCGTGACGTGTTACAGGTTGTTAGTGCTATCGCAGGGTGAATGTGTACAATTAAGCCGTATCGTGCGCGAATTTTTACGCAGTTTTCAGAACCTTCGGGTTCTAAGTACAAAACAAGCATATAAGGAAAAGATAGAATGGCTAAGGGGCAATCTTTACAAGATCCGTTCCTGAACGCACTGCGTCGGGAACGTGTTCCAGTTTCAATTTATTTGGTGAATGGTATTAAGCTGCAAGGGCAAATTGAGTCTTTCGATCAGTTCGTGATTCTGTTGAAGAACACGGTCAGCCAGATGGTCTATAAGCACGCGATTTCTACTGTTGTTCCATCTCGTCCGGTTTCTCATCACAGCAACAATGCGGGCGGCGGTACCAGCAGTAACTACCATCACGGTAGCAACGCGCAGGGCTCTGCACAGCAAGACGGCGAAGAAACCGAATAAGGTTGACGGCTGATTTTCCAGATTGGGGAGCCAGTTAAACTGTGTTCCCCGCTGGTATTTTATGAGGATTTACGCTTGTTTGAGCGTTATGACGCCGGTGAGCAGGCGGTACTGGTACACATCTATTTTTCGCAAGACAAAGATATGGAAGACCTCCAGGAGTTTGAATCTCTGGTCTCTTCCGCCGGCGTCGAAGCAATGCAGGTGATTACTGGTAGCCGTAAAGCACCGCACCCTAAGTACTTTGTTGGTGAAGGTAAAGCAGTAGAAATTGCGGATGCCGTAAAAGCAGCGGGTGCTTCCGTCGTGCTCTTTGATCATGCGCTAACTCCCGCCCAGGAACGAAACCTGGAGAGACTGTGCGAATGTCGGGTTATTGATCGCACCGGTCTGATTTTAGATATTTTTGCCCAGCGTGCACGCACGCACGAGGGGAAATTGCAGGTTGAGTTGGCGCAGTTGCGCCATCTGGCGACGCGTCTGGTGCGCGGCTGGACCCACCTTGAACGACAAAAAGGCGGGATTGGTTTGCGCGGTCCGGGTGAAACCCAGCTCGAAACCGACCGTCGTTTGCTGCGTAATCGAATTATCCTGATCCTCTCGCGCCTTGAAAAAGTTGAGAAGCAGCGAGAGCAGGGACGTCGCTCCCGCACGAAAGCCGATATTCCAACGGTTTCGCTGGTGGGCTATACCAACGCCGGTAAATCCACGTTGTTTAACCAGATTACCGAAGCGCAAGTCTACGCGGCGGATCAGCTATTTGCGACGCTGGATCCCACGCTTCGTCGTATTGACGTAGTGGATGTGGGCGAAACCGTGCTGGCCGATACGGTCGGGTTTATTCGCCATCTGCCGCACGATCTGGTGGCAGCATTTAAAGCGACCTTGCAGGAGACGCGTCAGGCGACGCTGCTGCTGCATGTTATTGACGCCGCCGATGTTCGCGTGCAAGAGAACATTGATGCAGTGAATACGGTGCTTGAAGAGATTGAAGCGCACGAGATCCCAACGCTGTTGGTGATGAACAAGATCGATATGCTGGAAGGTTTTGAGCCGCGTATCGACCGGGATGAAGAGAATAAACCAATCCGTGTCTGGCTCTCTGCGCAGACGGGGGTTGGCGTACCACTGTTATTCCAGGCTTTAACAGAGCTCCTTTCCGGTGAAGTCGCGCAGCACACGTTGCGTTTACCACCGCAGGAAGGGCGTCTGAGAAGTCGGTTTTACCAGCTTCAGGCAATAGAAAAAGAGTGGATGGAAGACGATGGCAGCGTGGGTTTGCAGGTGCGTATGCCGATTGTCGACTGGCGTCGACTCTGTAAACAAGAACCGGCACTCGAAGAATACGTCGTTTGACCGGCAGCCTGAAGATTTTTCCCCTTTGGGGGTGCCCGCGAGGCCGGGCATACACCGCACGATATATACATATGGAGCACATACATGGCGTGGAATCAGCCCGGTAACAACGGACAGGACCGCGACCCGTGGGGAAGCAGCAAACCAGGCGGCAACTCTGAGGGAAATGGAAACAAAGGTGGTCGCGATCAGGGGCCACCTGATCTGGATGATATTTTCCGCAAACTGAGTAAAAAACTCGGTGGCCTGGGCGGTGGTAAGATTACCGGGGGCGCGCCTGGTTCCTCTGGTCCTCGCGGTCAGGCGGGCGGACGCATTATCGGCATCGTTGCCGCAGCAGCCGTGATTATCTGGGCTGCCACCGGGTTCTATACCATTAAAGAAGCAGAACGTGGTGTCGTTACGCGCTTCGGCAAGTTCAGCCATTTGGTTGAGCCGGGTCTGAACTGGAAGCCGACCTTTATCGATAGCGTGACGCCGGTAAACGTCGAATCGGTTCGTGAACTGGCGGCTTCTGGCGTGATGCTGACTTCTGATGAAAACGTCGTGCGCGTTGAGATGAACGTGCAGTACCGCGTGACCGATCCTGAGCGTTACCTGTTCAGCGTCACCAGCGCCGACGACAGCCTGCGCCAGGCAACCGACAGCGCCCTGCGCGGTGTGATCGGTAAATATTCCATGGATCGTATTCTGACCGAAGGGCGTACCGTTATTCGTAGCGATACCCAGCGAGAGCTGGAAGAGACCATCCGTCCGTACAACATGGGGATTACCCTGCTAGACGTCAACTTCCAGGCTGCGCGTCCGCCGGAAGAGGTGAAGGCCGCGTTTGACGACGCGATTGCAGCACGTGAGAACGAGCAGCAGTATATCCGTGAAGCGGAGGCCTACAGCAACGAAGTACAGCCGCGCGCAAACGGCCAGGCGCAGCGTATTCTCGAAGAGGCGCGTGCTTATAAGACGCAGACCATCCTGGAAGCTCAGGGTGAAGTAGCGCGTTTCGCGAAGCTCCTGCCGGAATATAAAGCCGCGCCTGAAATTACCCGTGAGCGTCTGTATATCGAAACCATGGAAAAAGTGCTGAGCCATACCCGCAAGGTGCTGGTTAACGATAAAGGTGGCAACATGATGGTGCTGCCGCTGGATCAGATGCTGAAAGGCGGCGCGAGCGCACCTGCGGCAAAGAGTGACAGCAGTGGCGCAAACAACCCGCTGCGCCTGCCACCTGCGTCCAACTCTGGCAGCAGCGCGAACAGCGCCCCGGCACCATCTGCCGGAAACATCATGGACCAACGCCGCGTAAACGCGCAGCGTAACGACTACCAGCGTCAGGGGGAATAACGATGCGTAAGTCAGTTATCACGATCATCATCATCGTGCTGGTAGTGCTCTACACCTCTACTTTTGTGGTGAAAGAAGGCGAGCGCGGAATTTCACTGCGCTTTGGTAAGGTATTGCGCGACAACGAAAATAAGCCGCTGGTTTATGCGCCGGGCTTGCACTTTAAGCTGCCGTTTATCGAATCGGTTAAACTGCTTGATGCGCGTATTCAGACCATGGATAACCAGGCCGATCGCTTTGTCACTAAAGAGAAGAAAGACCTGATTGTTGACTCTTATATCAAGTGGCGCATCAGCGATTTCAGCCGTTATTACCTGGCGACCGGCGGCGGTGACGTCTCCCAGGCCGAGGTGCTGCTGAAACGTAAGTTCTCTGACCGTCTGCGTTCTGAAATTGGTCGTCTGGATGTGAAAGACATCGTTACCGATTCTCGTGGTCGTCTGACGCTGGAAGTACGTGATGCGCTGAACTCCGGTTCTGCGGGGACGGAAGACGAAGTGGCGACGCCGGCAGCAGATGATGCCATTGCCAAAGCCGCAGAGCGCGTACAGGTTGAAACCAACGGTAAAGTACCGATTATCAACCCGAACAGTATGGCTGCGCTGGGTATCGAAGTGGTCGACGTGCGTATCAAGCAGATCAACCTGCCGGCAGAAGTGTCGGATGCAATCTACAACCGTATGCGCGCCGAGCGTGAAGCGGTAGCCCGCCGTCACCGTTCACAGGGCCAGGAAGAAGCGGAAAAACTGCGTGCAGCAGCGGACTACGAAGTGACGAAAACACTGGCGGAATCTGAGCGTCAGGGACGTATCCTGCGCGGTGAAGGTGATGCTGAAGCTGCAAAACTGTTTGCCGATGCTTTTAGTCAGGATCCGGATTTTTATGCCTTTATCCGCAGCCTGCGCGCATACGAAAATAGCTTTGATAGCAACCAGGATGTGATGGTGCTCAGCCCGGACAGCGATTTCTTCCGTTATATGAAAACGCCGACCTCCGCGACACGTTAAGTTTGCATAAGCGGTTTTCATGATAAAAACCACCGCCAAAATTCGGCGGTGGTTTTGTTTTTTAAGGATTAGACATGAATTCGACAATCTGGCTCGCCCTGGCGCTGGTTTTGGTTTTTGAAGGCCTTGGCCCGATGCTCTATCCGCGAGCCTGGCGGCGTATGATTGCCTCGCTGAGCCTGCTTCCGGACCATCTTTTACGTCGTTTTGGCGGTGGGCTTGTGGTTGCGGGAGTAGTGATCTACTACATGTTGAGGAAAACGATTGGCTGAGCGAAAAGCGGGCGTCTTTGGTCAATTTTGCGCGGAAAAAGTGCTGAATCTGAAAAAAAGCGGTGGTAGAATCCATTTTTAAGCAAACGGTGATTTTGAAAAATGGGTAACAACGTCGTCGTACTGGGCACCCAATGGGGTGACGAAGGTAAAGGGAAGATCGTTGATCTTCTGACTGAACGGGCTAAATATGTTGTGCGCTACCAGGGCGGTCACAACGCAGGCCATACTCTCGTAATCAACGGTGAAAAAACCGTCCTCCATCTTATTCCATCAGGCATTCTTCGCGAAAACGTCACCAGCATTATCGGTAACGGTGTTGTGTTGTCTCCGGCGGCGCTGATGAAAGAGATGAAAGAACTGGAAGACCGTGGTATCCCGGTTCGCGAACGTCTGCTGCTTTCTGAAGCATGCCCGTTAATCCTTGATTATCACGTTGCGCTCGACGTTGCGCGTGAAAAAGCGCGTGGCGCGAAAGCTATTGGCACCACCGGCCGTGGCATCGGCCCTGCGTACGAAGATAAAGTGGCTCGTCGCGGTCTGCGCGTGGGTGATCTGTTCGATAAAGCGACTTTCGCCGACAAACTGAAAGAAGTGATGGAATATCACAACTTCCAGCTGGTGAACTTCTATAAAGTAGAAGCTGTTGACTACCAGAAAGTGCTGGATGATGTGATGGCGATAGCCGACATCCTGACTGCGATGGTTGTGGACGTTTCCGACTTGCTGGATCAGGCGCGTCGACGTGGCGATTTCGTCATGTTCGAAGGTGCGCAGGGTACACTGCTGGACATCGATCACGGCACCTATCCGTACGTAACCTCTTCCAACACCACGGCAGGTGGCGTCGCTACTGGTTCCGGTCTTGGCCCGCGTTACGTTGATTACGTACTGGGTATTATCAAAGCATACTCCACGCGTGTGGGCGCCGGTCCGTTCCCGACCGAACTGTTCGACGATATTGGTGAGTTCCTATGCAAGCAGGGTAACGAATACGGTGCAACTACCGGCCGTCGTCGCCGTACCGGCTGGCTGGATACGGTTGCCGTGCGTCGTGCTGTGCAGATCAACTCCCTTTCTGGCTTCTGCCTGACCAAGCTTGACGTGCTTGATGGCCTGAAAGAGGTAAAAATCTGCGTTGCTTACCGTATGCCGGATGGCCGCGAAGTGACGACTACGCCGCTGGCCGCTGACAACTGGGAAGGTATCGAGCCGATTTACGAAACTATGCCTGGCTGGTCTGAGTCTACTTTTGGTGTGAAAGATCGCTGCGGTCTGCCGCAGGCGGCGCTGAATTACATCAAACGTATTGAAGAACTTACTGGTGTGCCGATTGATATTATCTCAACCGGCCCGGATCGTACTGAAACCATGATCCTGCGCGATCCGTTCGACGCGTAATGTTGTCCCGGGGCGCGTTTTGCGCGTCCCGTCTCCTCGTTTTTTTTCCCCTTCTGTTCAAATAAATTAGCGGCATGACTAGTGGCTGGTTTATCATCAATAGAGTCAATACCTGCGGGTATCTCACCTTTTCCCATTTATTGAGGTTGATGTGCAGTTAACGAGTTTTACCGATTACGGTTTACGCGCCCTGATCTATATGGCATCGCTGCCTAATGGAAAAATGACCAGCATTACTGAAGTCACAGAAACATATGGCGTATCCCGTAATCATATGGTCAAAATAATCAACCAGCTAAGTCGTGAAGGCTATGTCGCGGCCGTGAGAGGGAAAAACGGTGGGATTCGGCTGGGGAAACCCGCGCAGGATATCCGTATTGGTGATGTCGTCCGTTCGCTGGAGCCGCTTGCGCTAGTCAATTGCAGCAGCGAATTTTGCCATATCACCAGTGCCTGTCGCCTGAAAAAGGCGCTTGCCAAAGCCGTGCAAAGTTTTCTCAAGGAGCTGGATAACTACACGTTGGCCGATTTGGTTGAAGAGAATCAATCGCTTTACAAATTATTGCTGGTGGAATGACGCAAATTTCCGCCAGAGCTGACTACGGAGGACCCGCAATGTCACAAGACCCTTTCCTCGAACGAGAATCTGAAAAATATACCAACCCCATTCCCAGCCGCGAATTTATCCTCGATCACTTAGCCAAACGCGAAAGACCTGCCAGCCGTGATGAACTGGCGGTTGAACTGAATATCGAAGGCGAAGAACAAAATGAAGCGCTGCGCCGTCGTTTACGCGCCATGGAACGTGATGGCCAACTGGTGTTCACCCGCCGTCAGTGCTACGCCTTACCGGAACGGCTGGACCTGCTGAAAGGTGTGGTGATCGGCCACCGCGACGGCTATGGCTTCCTGCGCGTCGAAGGGCGTAAAGACGATCTTTACCTCTCCAGCGAGCAGATGAAAACATGCATTCACGGCGACCAGGTGCTGGCGCAGCCGCTGGGAGCCGATCGCAAAGGTCGCTGCGAAGCGCGCATCGTACGTATTCTGGTGCCCAAAACCGGGCAAATTGTTGGCCGTTACTTCACTGATGCTGGCGTCGGCTTTGTGGTGCCGGACGACAGCCGCATGAGCTTTGACATCCTGATCCCGCCGGAAGAAACCATGAGCGCGCGTATGGGCTTTGTGGTGGTGGTGGAGTTAACCCAGCGTCCTACACGACGTACCAAAGCAATCGGCAAGATTGTTGAAGTGCTAGGCGACAACATGGGTACCGGCATGGCCGTCGATATGGCGCTACGCACCCATGAAATTCCCTACCAGTGGCCGCCTGAAGTTGAAAAACAGATTGTCGGGCTGAAAGAGCAAGTTCCGGAAGAGGCAAAAGCTGGACGTGTGGATGTGCGCGATCTGCCGCTGGTCACCATCGATGGCGAAGATGCCCGCGACTTCGATGACGCCGTCTGTTGCGAGAAGAAACGTGGCGGCGGCTGGCGTTTGTGGGTGGCGATTGCCGATGTGAGCTATTACGTGCGCCACGGAACGCCGCTCGACAATGAAGCTCGCAGCCGTGGCACTTCGGTGTATTTTCCGTCGCAGGTCGTGCCTATGCTGCCGGAAGTGCTCTCGAACGGGCTCTGTTCGCTCAACCCACAGGTTGATCGCCTGTGTATGGTCTGCGAGATGACCGTCTCGTCGAAAGGCCGCCTGACCGGCTTTAAATTCTACGAAGCGGTGATGAACTCCCATGCGCGTCTGACCTACACCAAAGTGTGGCATATGTTGCAGGGCGATCAGGAGCTGCGTGAGCAGTATGCGCCGTTGGTGAAACATATCGAAGAGTTGCATAACCTCTACAAAGTGCTCGACCAGGCGCGTGCTGAACGCGGCGGTATCTCGTTTGAGAGTGAAGAAGCGAAGTTTATCTTCAACGCCGAGCGCCGCATTGAACGCATTGAACAGACTCAGCGTAACGATGCGCACAAACTGATTGAAGAGTGCATGATCCTCGCTAACATCTCGGCAGCGCGTTTCGTTGAAAAAGCCAGCGAACCGGCGCTGTTCCGTATTCATGATAAACCGTCCAACGACGCGATCACCGCATTCCGTTCCGTGCTCGCCGAGCTGGGGCTGGACCTGCCGGGCGGCAACAAACCGGAGCCGCGTGATTATGCCGCGCTGCTGGAGTCGATTGCCGATCGTCCCGATCACGAGATGCTGCAAACCATGCTGCTGCGCTCGATGAAACAGGCGATTTACGATCCAGAAAATCGTGGCCACTTCGGGCTGGCGCTGCAATCCTATGCGCACTTTACGTCGCCGATCCGCCGTTATCCGGACTTGTCATTGCACCGAGCCATTAAGTACCTGCTGGCGAAAGAACAGGGGCTGAAGGGCAACAGCACAGAAACCGGCGGTTGGCACTACAGCATGGAAGAGGTGCTACAACTGGGCCAACACTGTTCGATGACCGAACGCCGCGCCGATGAAGCCACCCGCGACGTATCGGATTGGCTGAAGTGCGATTTCATGCAGGATCATGTGGGCAGCATCTTCCCGGGCATTATCGCCAGCGTCGCTGGCTTCGGTTTCTTTGTGCGCCTGGACGAGTTGTTTATCGATGGTCTGGTGCATGTCTCTTCGCTGGACAACGACTACTACCGGTTTGACCAAATTGGTCAGCGTCTGATTGGCGAATCCGGTGGGCAAACCTATCGCCTTGGCGATCGAGTGGAAGTGAAGGTTGAAGCCGTCAATATGGATGAGCGTAAGATCGACTTCTCGCTGATCTCCAGCGAACGCACGCCGCGCAATGTCGGTAAAACTGAGCGTGAAAGAACGAAAAAAGGCGCGACGGGTAAAAACGTTGGCGGTAGAAAACCGCCGCGTCGGCAGATGGGGAAAAAGGTGAATTTTGAGCCGGATAGCGCCTTCCGCGGTGATGCCGCAGGTAAAGGCAAAAGTAAAGCGAAAAAAGCCAAAAACCCTTCGGCAAAAACGCAAAAAATAGCCGCTGCCACCAAAGCTAAACGCGCGGCGAAAAAGAAAGTCGACCAGTAATATCCGCGAAGCCCTTCCACTGTGAAGGGCTTTTTTTAGGTTCATCGCAATTTAGCGTGATGCATCGCGGCACGCTGGTTGAGCAGGGAAGCCGAGAAGCAATATTCACCCATCCGCAACATGACTATACCCGTTATTTATTGAACACAATGTTACCCGCGCAGCCAGCAAACCTGGGGACGGCGCACGCTGTGGCGAATGGTTAAGTTCGATCTGCGGTGCGTGTCGGTTATAATGAGCGCAGGTGATGAGAATCACAGCCCACATAACACGGCGAAACTGCCCTAAACGAGTACCATCAATGAGTGAAATGATTTACGGCATCCATGCGGTGCAGGCACTGCTGGAGCGCGCTCCGGAGCGTTTTCAGGAAGTCTTTATTCTGAAAGGCCGCGAAGACAAACGTCTGCTGCCGCTGATCCATGCTCTGGAAGCGCAAGGTGTGGTGATCCAGGTGGCGAATCGCCAGTATCTGGATGAGAAAAGTGAAGGGGCGGTGCATCAGGGGATCATTGCACGGGTGAAACCAGGGCGTCAGTATCAGGAGAACGATCTGCCGGATCTGATCGCCAGCCTCGATCAACCGTTCCTGCTGATCCTTGATGGCGTTACCGATCCGCATAATCTTGGCGCATGCTTACGCAGTGCGGATGCGGCAGGCGTTCACGCGGTGATCGTGCCGAAAGACAAATCCGCCCAGTTGAATGCGACCGCGAAAAAAGTGGCTTGCGGCGCAGCGGAAAACGTTCCGCTGATCCGCGTCACTAACCTTGCGCGTACTATGCGTCAGTTGCAGGAAGAGAATATCTGGATCGTTGGTACCGCCGGTGAAGCGGACCACACTCTGTTCCAGAGCAAAATGACCGGGCCGATGGCGCTGGTTATGGGCGCGGAAGGTGAAGGTATGCGCCGCCTGACCCGCGAACACTGCGATGAGCTGATCAGCATTCCGATGGCGGGCAGCGTTTCATCATTGAACGTCTCGGTGGCGACCGGCATCTGCCTGTTCGAAGCCGTGCGCCAGCGCACCAAATAAACAGCAAAACCTTCCTTTGGAGGGTTTTTAGTGTTTGCCCTCTCCCCGTGGGTGAGGGCATCAGGCCGCACTATTCCTCTAATGAACGCTGATGATCGTCCTTCCTGAGTGTCATCAGCGCAACCACACTCACCACCGCCGTTACCATCACGTACCAGGCCGGAATATCCAGATTCCCCGTCTGCTTAATCAGTCCGGTAATAATCAACCCCGCACAGCCTGAGAAAATCGCATTCGACAGCGAATAGGCCAGCCCCAGTCCGGTGTAACGTACGTGCGTGGGAAACATCTCCGCCAGCATGGCGGGGCCGGGCCCTGCCAGCATTCCCACCAGTCCACCAGCGATAAACACTACGAATGCCTTGACCAGTAACGTGCTGGATTCCGCTTGTAAAACTTTCAGCAGTGGTAACGCAAGGAGAAGTAGCAGAACGGCGGCGGTGACCATCACTGTGCGTCGGCCAATACGATCACTCAGCATGCCTGAGGGGAGAATAGTCAGTGCGAACCCGACGTTTGAAATCACCGCAATCAGTAGCGCCTGATTAAAGCCAGTGTGCAGCGCCGATTGAAGGTAGGTTGGCATGATTACCAGGTAGGTATAGCCTGACGCCGACCAGACCATCAGACGACCAATCCCGGTGATAATGACCTTTAGCGTACTGGCGAAACTGGCTGCCTGGGGCGGAATCGCCTGCGTTTGCTGGCGAACAAAACTGGGCGTCTCTTCCATGTTGACGCGAAGCCAGAGTGCAACGCCTCCCATTGGAATGGCGATGAAAAATGGAATTCGCCAGCCCCAGGCGTAGAGTGCTTCAGGGCTGAGTAACACCGACAGGAGCGCCACCACACCAGCGCCCACCAGCAGCCCGAGGGCGACGGTCAATGACTGCCACGCACCGTACAAACCGCGCTTACCTCGCGGAGCAAACTCGGTCATCAGCGAGACGGCCCCACCGTATTCCCCGCCAGCAAACAGCCCCTGCAAAATCCGTAAAAAGGTAATGAGCAGCGGCGCGGCGACGCCAATGCTGGCATAAACCGGCACCACGCCAATGGACGCTGTCGCCAGCGTCATCAATACGAGGACAATAATCAGTGTCGGCTTACGCCCTATTCGGTCACCTATGCGACCAAACACCACTGCACCCAACGGACGGAAGAAAAAAGCCACTGCAAATGCGGCATAGGTCAGGATCAGACTGGTGGCAGCAGATTCACCCTCGAGGGTAAAAAAGTTCTTCGCAATCACCGTGGCAAGAAAGCCATAGACGGCAAACTCGTACCATTCGATAAAATTGCCGATAGAGCCTGCGACCAGCGCTCTTTTTTGTGCATGTGTTGTTGTCATGGGCGTCATCGTTCCTGGTGTCATAACATTAAGCCTCGCCGCTAAGTGTGGGCAACGCAAACAGAAAACATCCATACACACCGTTTTGTGACCGCTATCGCGGGCGGAACGTCTCCCCTCTGCCCATACTTATTGCCTATGCCATTCATGGAGGGCAAACAGATGTACTGGCAAACGCATACCGTTTTCAATCAACCCATCCCCCTGAATAACAGCAATCTTTTCCTTTCTGACCGGGCCCTGCATGACGCTGTTATCCGCGAAGGGGCGGCGTGGGATACTGATTTACTGGCCAGTATCGGCCAGCAATTGGGTACGGCAGAGTCACTGGAACTCGGCAGGCTGGCCAACGTTAATCCACCGGAACTGCTGCGTTATGATCCGACAGGTGCACGACTCGATGATGTACGGTTTCACCCGGCATGGCACTTACTGATGCAAGGCCTGTGCGCCAACCGTGTTCACAACCTGGCGTGGGAAGAGGATGCACGCAGCGGTTCTTTTGTCGCCCGCGCCGCCCGGTTTGTGCTCCATGCGCAGGTGGAAGCCGGTTCGTTATGCCCTGTTACCATGACCTTTGCCGCCACGCCGTTATTGCAGCACTCGCTTCCTGCATCTTTCAGGGATTGGCTAAAACCGCTGATGAGTGACCGTTACGACCCGCATCTCGCGCCAGGTAACCAAAAGCGCGGTCTGCTGATTGGCATGGGGATGACGGAAAAACAGGGCGGCTCGGACGTGCTCAGTAATACCACATGGGCGCAACGCAGCGGTGACAGCTATCGGCTGGTGGGGCACAAGTGGTTTTTCTCGGTGCCGCAGAGCGATGCTCATCTGGTCCTGGCGCAAGCGGAAGGTGGGCTTTCCTGCTTTTTTGTGCCACGTTTTTTTCCCGATGGACAGCGCAACGGTGTGCGACTGGAGCGCCTGAAAGATAAGCTGGGTAACCGCTCGAATGCCAGCAGCGAAGCGGAATTCTGCGAGGCCAGCGGCTGGTTGATAGGGGAGGAGGGTGATGGCGTGCGTCAAATCCTCAAAATGGGCGGCCTTACCCGCTTTGACTGTGCGCTGGGGAGCCACGGCCTGATGCGCCGGGCATTTTCCGTGGCTCTGTACTATGCCCATCAACGTCAGGCATTTGGGAAAAAACTCGTCGACCAGCCAATAATGCGAGAAGTCCTTAGCCGGATGGCGTTGCAACTGGAAGGGCAGACAGCGTTTTTATTTCGCCTTGCTCGTGCCTGGGATGCTCGCGCTACGCCGGAAGAGACGCTTTGGGCACGGCTGTTTACCCCCGTTGCGAAATTTGCGGTCAGCAAAGCGGGTGTGCCATTTGTTGCCGAAGCCATGGAAGTCCTGGGGGGTATTGGCTATTGCGAAGAGAGTGAGCTTCCCCGGCTTTACCGGGAAATGCCGGTAAACAGCATCTGGGAGGGCTCCGGCAATATTATGTGTCTTGATGTGTTACGCGTACTGGCCAAACAGCAAGGCATCAGTGAGTTGTTGCACGATGCGTTTGGTGCGGTCAAAGGCCAGGACCGGCATTTTGATCGTGCATGGCGCCAGTTACAGCAACAGTTGCGTAAACCTCTGGAGGCGCAAGGGCGGGAAATTACCCGACAGCTGTATCTGTTAGCGACGGGGGCGCAAATGTTGCAGTTCGCTTCCCCGTCGATAGCACAAGCCTGGTGCCGGATGATGCTGGATATACGCGGCGCGTCTGTTGTGACTGAGCAGGTACAAAATGACCTGCTGCTGCGTGCCATGGGCGGTGCAGGTTAGTCCGTTTTCAGGCTAAACAAGCGGACTACCTCCGTCAGATGTGCCCCTTTTTCGCGCAGTGTGCCAGCGGTTTGCTCACTGCGCGAAACCCGCCCTGCGTTAATATGCGTGGCTTCACCAATATGCGTCATGGCGATATTGACCTGATTAATGCCTGCCGACTGCTCATGAGAGGCGTTGTTAATCTCATTAACCAACTGGTTAATGTGGTTCATATGCGCGGTGATGGATTCCATCGCCTGTCGGGTATTGTTGGATAAGGTATGGCCCTCACGGACTTTTTTGAGTGTATCGCTGGTCAGCTCATCGATCTCTTTTACCGCATTGGCGCTGCGTGCTGCCAGCGCCCGTACTTCCTGGGCTACGACGGCAAATCCCTTACCATGTTCCCCGGCGCGAGCGGCTTCAACTGCAGCGTTAAGTGCCAGGATATTGGTCTGGAAGGCGATAGATTCAATCACATGGGTGATGTCGGCAATGCGCTGAGAGGCGGTACGAATCGCATCCATGGTCGCAACCGCTTCTTCGACGGTTACTCCACCCTTTTGTACTTCCTCTGCGGTTTCATTCACCAGCGACTGCATTTCTTCCATATTGGCGGCATTCTGTTGTAGGGTCGCGGCAAGTTGCTCCATGCTGGCTGAAGTCTCCTCGACGCTGCTGGCCTGCTTGTTAATTTGCTCGCTGATTTCACTGCTGTCGGCGGCAAGCGCATTGGTACCGTGGTGAATATCACTGGCGGATTCACGCACTTGTAAAACAATGGCATGCAAGCCATTCCCGATCCCGTTGATGGCATCAATGAGTTGCCCCACTTCGTCCTGACGTTTGACCTCCAGGCTGGCCCGCAGATCGCCCGACGCATAACGGCTGGCCAGGCCGATGGCATCACGCAGAGGGCGAGTCAACCAGCGGCGGACAATCACTACAAACAGCGCGGCAAATAGCAGAGAGAGCACCAGTCCGGCAATCAGGAACTGGTTGCGTAGCGTGTTGACATCATTGAGCAATACCGCTTTGTCGACTTCGCCCACCACCGTCCAGTTCCAGCCGGGTACGGTTATCCAGGAGAGCAATTGTCGATGACCATCGGGGCGCTGCTGTTCCAGCGTACCGGCGGTCTCTTGCAGAACGGTATTTAGATCGCGTTCATCCCACTGCGGACGTTTACCCTCCTCGCTGGGGTGGAACAGGTAGTTACCGTAGTTCTTGCCATTATTGCGATCCAGAACGTAGAAATGGCCGCTATCACCAAGCTGGCGCCCGAGGATCTTACTGCGCATGATCTCCCATGAGTGGGTGATGTCCACACCGACAAATAAAATGGCTATGGTGTTGCCGTTGTTATCTTTTACCGGCTGGTATTGCGTGATGTAGCGCTTACCGAATAATAAGGCCAGCCCACGGTACGTTTCGCCTTTCAACGCCGGGGCAAAGGCCGGGCTGGCTTTGTCCAGCTTCGTGCCTATCGCACGATCGCCATTCTCTTTACGTAACGAGGTGGCAACGCGCACAAAGTCATCGCCGCTGCGCACAAACAGCGTGGCGATAGCCCCGGTGCGGGTAAGAAAATCATCAACAGTGGCGTTATTTTCATGAAGGTCACTGTCGCCCCCTTTCAGCAAGGGAACGCTGATACCGTTAATTTCACGGCGTTGCGTCTGATCAATGGTCACAGGCTGAGGCAAAAAACTGTTAAACAGACGGGTATAGCTTTCAACCTCTTCGCTCAGGCTGCTGTTAAACATTTCGACCATATCCTGGACGCCCGTGGACTGATTATGGAGATCTTCCACCGCCAGCGTTTCCAGTTGTTGGCTGGCTTTATTGTTTAACAGAAAAGTGAAAACCAGGAAAAGCACGGCTACGCTTGTACCCGTCAGAAGAGAAAGTTTGGTGCCGAGTCCAATGCGACTAAAAAAGGTGCTCATAAAAGATCCGCTGAAAAGAGTGTCAGCACTTTCAACGGCAATAATTCGATAACATTTAATTTGTCAATGTAACAGAATGTTGCAAAAATACATTAATGTGGTAACTCACTGTTAAAAAAGAGTAAACAAAAAAGCCACTCTATAAAAGTGGCTTTTTGAGGGAAATGACCTGTCAGGCATAAAGTATGGCCTGCACCCGCCAGTTATCTGTCCGTTGTTCTTCCTGCATCTGGATAATACGGTACCAGGATGCCCCTTGTTCGTCAGCTTTCAACGCGATGACACGCTCCACATCTTGTGGGCTTCCGGAAATATTGTTGACAGAAATCAGGCCAATTTCATTCAGCCCGGTGACGCAGTCAGCGCTCGCGAACTCTGCTGGCTGCGCTGTTATGCTGTCTAAGCCTGTAGAAAGCAACAGTGAGTTTAAGGCAAGAGATCGTTTCATATCAGCTCCATTCCATGTTACCCCGATTTTTTCCAGGGCACTCCTTCGCATGAAAATTCCATGCAGTCCATTGTGCACAGGCAAACATAAAAGGACGCAAAGCAGTGTAAATCTTCCTTAAACCCAGATGCTTAATGACGATACAACATAGCCCTTGCGTACCAGCGGCCTGGAATTACCGTGTCATCCATCATTATAATGACGTAGTAATCCGCTTTTTCAGCGGTAGCTCTGGCTTTTATCTCATCTTCAACATCCATAGGTGAACCCCGCACCCATACGCTAAATGCACCCATTTCCTGCAGGTTTTGCGTCTGATTACGATTGATCTCCTGCGGATGGTCGCTGACGGGTGGGGCGGGCTGTGGCTTACCTTCCAGCACGCTACATCCACTCAAAAACAGCGCCACAACAAGGGAGAGAAACCAGCGCATCATGTTTTCATGTCTCCTGATAGCCATAGTGTAGTTCCATAATAAACGGGCAAGGAGGGAATGTTCCCGATTTTGCTATTGCCAACATAAGTTTCGAATGAAAATGCGATCGGCGCAGCATCTTTATCTCAATGCCGACATTTGATATGTGAATACCGACTTGCACCTTCGAAGACGTGATGGCATACCAGCACTATAGATCAAGGAGAGGCCAATGATTGAACTCGACGTACGGCATTTTGCCGGAATTGAAACATTGCACGCGTTCCCGGCGGGAAAAGGGGAACAGCCATTACCCTGTATTGTTTTTTACCACGGATTTACCTCTTCCAAATTGGTATATAGCTATTTTGCTGTGGCACTGGCTCAGGCCGGGTTTCGGGTCGTCATGCCTGATGCTCCGGAACATGGTGCCCGGTTTGACGGTGATGAAATGCGGCGGCTAAAGCGTTTCTGGCAAATCTTGCAGGGAAATTTTGCTGAGTTTGTGTCGCTGAAAGAGGCGCTGTACCGGCAGGGATTAATTGAAAATCACCGGCTGGGCGTGGGTGGCGCATCCATGGGAGGCATGACGGCGCTCGGTATTATGACGCAGTTCCCTGAGATCAAGAGCGTTGCCTGCCTGATGGGTTCCGGCTATTTCTCCACCCTGGCGAGTACTCTTTTTCCGCCGCTGGAGGTGAGCACGCCGGAACAGCAGGCGGTGTTCGATTCGATTGTCGCGCCGTTAGTAAAATGGGATGTCAGTGGGCAATTAGCACAGCTCGCCAACCGTCCGCTTTTTCTCTGGCACGGGGAGGAGGACGATGTGGTACCCGCAGCGGAAACCTTACGCCTGCAGCAGGCATTGACGGCTGCACGCCTGGACGAGCAGTTAACCTGTCGGTGGGAAGCAGGCGTAAAACATCGCATAACACCCACCGCTCTGGCTGCCGCCGTCTGCTTCTTCACCGAACATTTGTAACTACACGCGCATCACTTTAACCCCCTGATCCTCAAGTTTTTTGAGGATTTCGGGGTTAGCCTGTTTCCCGGTAATCACCAAATCGATTTGATCAGCATTGCTGAACAGCATACCCGCACGTTCACCGACTTTGCTGCTATCCACCAGAACGACCAGTTTCCCCACCATGTTCAGCATCTTCTGTTCGGCCATGGCAGTCAGCATGTCGGTTTTATAAAGACCTTCTGCCGTCAGCCCTTTGCCGCTGGTAAACATCCAGTGACCGGCATAGAGGCTATTTTCACTGCTTTGCGGGCTCAGTGTGATGGACTGTGTCTTGTTGTATTGCCCGCCCATGATGACCACGCTTTCGTGTTCTTGTTCGATTAGGTAATTGGCGAGCGGTAGGTAGTTAGTGATGATTTGTACTGGTTTACCGCAGATTTCGCGCCCCAGCAGGAAGGCGGTTGATCCACAGTTGATCACCACACTTTCGCCAGCGCTAACGAGCTGTGATGCGGCTCTGGCGATACGTACTTTTTCATCGTGGTGGAGTGCTTCATGGATATTCATCGGCGACCAGCGCGGACGTTGCTGGCTGATGGCTTCGGCGCCGTTACGCACTTTCTTAAGTTTGCCACTTTCATCAAGTTTGTTGATATCGCGGCGGGCGGTTGCAGGAGAAACGCCCAGGCTGGCGATCACTTCTTCAACCGTAATAAAGCCTGTCTGCGCCAGTTGATCCAGCAGTATTTGATGTCGTTGCGCTTCCGTCATGAGCTATTCCGATGATTAATGATGTGAAAAGATGATATTTGAAATAGCCTGAAATTACTAAAGATAAGTGCACGATACTGATGATAAAAAGCGGGTACACGCAAGTACCCGCTTCGGTTTTTAGAGGAAAGACTTAAACGGTAAGTCGGGCTCGATAGAGAAGCAGTCATCAAAACCACGTGGGTAGTGATACTCGAAATTGTCTTTATCCACAGGCCAGGTAAATTTCCCGCCAACCTGCCAGATATAAGGCTTAAAGCCATACTGCAAGCGCGCTTTTTTCATATTCCACAGAACACGAATCTCTTGTGGATCGGCCTGAAAATTTGACCAGATATCGTGGTGGAATGGGATCACGACTTTTGTATTTAGCGCTTCAGCCATACGCAGAATATCGGCACTGGTCATCTTGTCCGTAATGCCGCGGGGGTTCTCGCCGTAGGAGCCCAATGCCACATCGATCTGGTGCTCGTTGCCATGCTTCGCATAGTAGTTGGAATAGTGCGAGTCGCCGCTGTGATATAGCGTACCGCCGGGCGTTTTAAAGAGATAGTTCACCGCACGCTGATCCATGCCGTCAGGCAGTACGCCAGCCGCTTTTTGCTCGGCAGGAAGAGTAATTAATGCGGTGCGATCAAACGCGTCAAGCGCATGAATTTCAATATCTTTTATGCGAACAATATCACCCGGTTTTACGACGATACAGCGCGATTTCGGTACGCCCCAGCTAATCCATAAATCGACACAGGTTTGTGGGCCGATGAAGGGGACATCGTCGGCACAGTTCTTCATGACGGCAGCGGCGACGTTTACATCAATATGATCGTTGTGATCGTGGGTGGCGAGGATGGCATCGACCTGACGGATAGCAAACGGATCTAACACAAACGGCGTGGTGCGCAGGTTCGGCTGCAGTTTTTCGACACCTGCCATGCGCTGCATTTGATGGCCTTTTTTCATCAATGGGTTACCGTGGTTCTGCTTGCCCGTACCGCACCAGAAATCGACGCAAACATTGGTACCCCCTTCTGATTTCAGCCAGATACCAGTACAGCCAAGCCACCACATAGCAAAGGTGCCGGGAGCGACATATTCCTGCTCAATTTCTTCATTAAGCCAGCTTCCCCACTCGGGAAACGTGTTCAGAATCCATGATTCCCGGGTAATGGTTTCAATCTTACTCATCGTGTCGCTCCTTACCTTTTTAAATCAAAATAAATCAAAATGTGATAACTTGTGATTTATATTTTCACAGTTTCATCATGTCTGCAATAGTGTTTTGCGTGTTAAATCGCATCGTGATTATGCTTTTACGACAGTTTTTGCATGCTGATTTCTCTGCTATTTTTATTAACTGTATCAATTTAAAGAGTTATTTTGCAAGCTGTCGCCTTGGCTATGTACACGTAATGAGAAAGGGGAAATAAATTGCGTGATTCATCACAATTAATCAAAAACAATCTTTTGGTGATTATTTATGATTGGTAGAGTGTTTTCACCTTGTGCTGCATTGCACAGATGCAGCCGCTTTCTTACTGGAGCGAGTTATGGAGATTCTCTACAACGTCTTCACCGTGTTTTTTAACCAGGTGATGACCAATGCCCCGTTGCTGTTGGGGATCGTGACTTGTATTGGCTATATCCTGTTGAGAAAAAGTGTCAGCGTTATCGTTAAAGGCACGATCAAAACGATCATTGGCTTTATGTTGCTGCAGGCGGGGTCGGGGATTCTGACCAGCACGTTTAAGCCTGTGGTTGCCAAAATGTCGGAAGTGTACGGCATCAATGGTGCGATTTCTGACACTTACGCATCAATGATGGCGACCATCGAACGTATGGGCGACGCGTACAGCTGGGTGGGTTACTCAGTACTGCTGGCGTTGGCGCTTAATATTATTTACGTACTGCTGCGGCGTATTACCGGCATTCGTACCATCATGCTGACCGGGCACATCATGTTCCAGCAGGCTGGCCTGATTGCGGTGTTCTTCTTTATTCTCGGTTACCCCATGTGGACCACCATTATCTGTGCTGCCGTACTGGTTTCACTCTATTGGGGTATTACCTCCAATATGATGTACAAACCTACGCAGGAAGTGACGGATAACTGCGGCTTTTCTATCGGTCATCAGCAGCAGTTTGCCTCATGGATTGCTTATAAAATCGCACCGTACCTAGGGAAAAAAGAGGAGAGCGTTGAAGATCTGAAACTACCGGGCTGGCTGAATATCTTCCATGACAACATCGTCTCTACCGCCATTGTCATGACGGTTTTCTTCGGTGCGATTCTACTCTCCTTTGGCCTCAATACTGTTCAGGCGATGGCGGGGAAAACCCACTGGACGGTCTATATCCTGCAAACCGGCTTCCAGTTTGCGGTGGCGATTTTCATTATCGTCCAGGGTGTGCGTATGTTTGTCGCCGAGCTTTCCGAAGCATTCAACGGTATTTCGCAGCGCTTGATTCCGGGCGCTGTGCTGGCGATTGACTGTGCGGCGATTTATAGCTTCGCGCCGAACGCGGTGGTCTGGGGCTTTATGTGGGGGACTATCGGCCAGCTGATTGCGGTCGGCATCCTGATTGCCTGCGGTTCCGCCATTCTCATTATTCCAGGTTTCATCCCGATGTTCTTCTCCAACGCCACTATTGGCGTCTTCGCCAACCACTTCGGCGGCTGGCGTGCCGCTATCAAGATTTGTCTGGTAATGGGCATGATCGAAATTTTTGGCTGTGTATGGGCGGTAAAACTGACGGGAATGAGCGCATGGATGGGGATGGCTGACTGGTCCATCCTGGCGCCGCCGATGATGCAAGGTTTTGCCTCTGTAGGGATCGCGTTTATGACCGTAATGATTTTGATTGCGCTGGCTTACATGTTCTTCGCCGGTCGCGCCCTGCGTGCTGAGGAAGACACGGAAAAACAACTGACAGAACACTCTGTTTAAAAAGGAGTTTGATTATGACCGTACGTATTCTGGCTGTGTGTGGTTGTGGGCAAGGCAGTTCCATGATCATGAAAATGAAAGTTGACCAGTTTTTGACGCAACAAAAGGTCGACCATACGGTGAACAGCTGCGCAGTGGGGGAATACAAAAGCGAGCTGAGCGGGGCGGACATCATTATTGCCTCTACCCATGTCGCCAGTGAAATCGAAGTCTCCGGTAATAAGTATGTGGTAGGGGTGCGCAATATGCTCTCTGCCGCTGATTTTGGTCCGAAGCTGATGGAGGTTATCAACGCCCATTTTGCACAGGATGTGAAATAAGGACTCACTATGAAATTACGTGACTCACTGGCGGAGAACAATGCGATTCGCCTGCAGGCAGAAGCCAGTACGTGGCAGGAGGCGGTGAAGCTTGGCGTGGATCTGCTGGTAGAGGCTGAGGTTGTTGAACCGCGCTACTACCAGGCCATTCTAAATGGCGTGGAACGGTTCGGACCGTACTTCGTGATTGCTCCGGGGCTTGCCATGCCTCATGGCCGCCCGGAAGAAGGGGTGAAGAAAAATGGCTTTGCGCTGGTGACCCTCAAAACACCGCTGGCTTTTAATCACGAAGACAACGACCCGGTCGACATTCTAATCACACTGGCGGCAGTGGATGCCCGCACGCATCAGGAAGACGGCATCATGCAAATCGTCAACCTGTTTGAAGACGAAGCGAATTTTGACCGTTTACGCGCCTGTCGCACGGCGCAGCAGGTACTGGATTTAATTGATAGCGCCACGGCGGCGTCTGTATAAGGAGCAAAAAACATGTCTGATTTACCGATGTTGCAGGTAGCCCTGGATAACCAGACGCTGTCACATGCTTATGAAACCACCCGCTTAATTGCCGAAGAGGTGGATATTATTGAGGTAGGGACCATTTTATGTGTTGGTGAGGGCGTTCGGGCTGTTCGCGATCTTAAGGCATTGTATCCTTACAAAATCGTACTAGCCGACGCCAAGATTGCCGATGCCGGGAAAATACTTTCAAGAATGTGCTTTGAAGCCAATGCCGACTGGGTGACAGTAATCTGTTGTGCCGATATCAACACTGCCAAAGGTGCACTGGATGTGGCGAAAGAGTTTAACGGCGACGTACAGATTGAACTGACCGGCTACTGGACGTGGCAACAAGCGCAGCAGTGGCGAGAAGCAGGCATTCGACAAGTCGTTTATCACCGCAGCCGTGATGCACAGGCGGCAGGTGTCGCATGGGGTGAAGCGGATATCAGCGCGGTGACAAAACTGGCTAAAATGGGCTTTAAGGTAACGGTGACCGGTGGACTGGCGCTGGAGGATTTGCCGCTGTTCAAGGGTATTCCCATTCACGTCTTTATTGCCGGACGCAGTATCCGCGATGCCGCTGATCCGGTTGAAGCTGCGCGTCAGTTTAAGCGCTCGATTGCTCAGCTGTGGGGCTAAGGAGCGGGTATGTTGTCAAAACAGATCCCGCTGGGGATCTACGAAAAAGCACTCCCTGCCGGGGAGTGCTGGCTGGAACGGTTGCGGCTGGCGAAAACGCTGGGTTTCGATTTTGTTGAAATGTCGATTGATGAAACTGATGCGCGTCTGGCCCGCCTCGACTGGAGCCCTGAGCAGCGCCTGGCGCTGGTGGCTGCAATAGTAGAAACGGGCGTCCGTGTTCCCTCAATGTGTCTGAGTGCACACCGGCGTTTTCCACTGGGTAGCGAAGATGATGCGGTGCGCAACCAGGGGCTGGATATCATGCGCAAGGCTATCCGGCTTGCGCAGGATACCGGTATCCGTGTGATTCAACTCGCCGGTTATGACGTTTATTACCAGCAGGCGAATGATGAGACGCGTCGCCGCTTTCGTGACGGGCTCAAAGAGAGCGTTGAAATGGCCAGCCGCGCGCAGGTAACCCTGGCGATGGAAATTATGGATTACCCGCTGATGAACTCGATTAGCAAAGCGCTGGGGTACGCACACTACCTTAATAACCCGTGGTTTCAGCTCTATCCGGATATCGGCAACCTTTCTGCCTGGGATAACGACGTGCAGATGGAACTACTGGCGGGCGTCGGCCATATCGTGGCGGTTCATGTCAAAGACACGCGTCCTGGCGTCTTCAAAAACGTCCCCTTTGGCACCGGCGTCGTAGATTTTGAACGCTGTTTCTCCACGCTCAAAGAGAGCGGCTACTGTGGCCCCTATTTGATCGAGATGTGGAGCGAGGCGGCAGAAGATCCGGAGGCAGAGGTGCTAAAAGCGCGCGACTGGGTGAAAGCGCGTATGGCAAACGCGGGTTTAGTGGAGGTGGTATGAGGTGGCATAATGCAAAAGCTTAAACAGCAGGTGTTTGACGCCAATATGGATCTGCCACGCTATGGGTTAGTGACCTTTACCTGGGGAAATGTCAGCGCTATTGACCGCGAACGCGGGCTGGTGGCGATTAAGCCCAGTGGTATTGCCTATGAGAACATGAAGTCAGATGACATGGTTGTGGTGGATTTACAGGGCAACAGGGTGGAAGGACAGTGGCACCCGTCTTCCGATACTGCAACACATCTTGCGTTGTACCGACGCTATCCTCAGCTTGGCGGTATTGTGCATACCCATTCCACTCATGCCACGGCCTGGGCGCAGGCGGGGCTGGCAATTCCGGCGCTTGGCACCACGCATGCAGATTATTTCTTTGGCGATATTCCCTGCACGCGGGCACTCTCTGAAGAAGAGGTTCGGGAAGAGTATGAACTCAACACCGGTAAAGTAATCGTCGAGACGCTGGGCAAAAATAATCCACTGCATACGCCGGGAATTATGGTCTACCAACACGGTCCGTTTGCATGGGGAAAAGATGCCGCTGACGCCGTTCATAATGCGGTGGTCATGGAAGAGGTTGCTCGAATGGCCTGGATTGCACGCAGTATCAATCCGGTGTTAAAACCGATTGATAATTATCTGATGAATAAGCACTTTATGCGTAAGCATGGGCCGAATGCGTATTACGGGCAGTAAGTCACAGTCTGGCAAGGCGAAGTGCTGTTGGGATCGCACATTATTATGCTCCGGAATTTGTACGCCTTCTGGATGTTACTGGTCTGATTCCGGAGCCTTTTATGCCTGACGATCGGTTGATGGTATGCAGCGCATCCCTATTAGCGTAATCAGGCAGATCACGGCACTGGCATAAAGTGTTGATGCTGCGCCCAGATTTTCCCACAAAATATCGGCTCCGGCGCTGGCCAAAAGCAGAGCGATACCGCTCATCAGGTTAAATATGTCAAAAGCGGTGCCGCGCAGTTCTGCAGGAGCGGTATGGGCGATCATCGCCGCCAGCAAGCCCTGAGTCATTCCCATATGAATCCCCCACAGGCCGGTTACCGCCGAGCGTCGTGGTCATAAACAGTGGCTGCAGGCTGTGGATTATTTCTGATGAGATATCCATCAGCATACTGACGCCGCCCAGAACCCAAACGCCTTTGGGTATACGGCTGAGTATAGAAAAACGTATGAACACGGCTTCTCCACACACTTTCCATAACGCCGACAAGCCCTTATTAAACCTGTCGGTGGGGTATTTGATAAGATCCGAAAGAAAATTATTCTCACTTCTGAGCGCGGCCCCAATCCGGGGCCGCAGCGCAAGGGAAACTTAGCCTGATGCAGTTAGCGGTAAATATCCGCGCTGGCGTGCAGAGCGCCGTTGCTGCCTGGTTCGTGTATCAGGATTGGGTGAAAGTACGTGGCGTTTTGTGCGTCGGTTGCGGCATTCAAAGCCTGGTCGGCTTCCTGTTCGTTGGCGAAGTTATGATTGATGTAAATAACGCCTAAGCTGCGCACATCATCCATGTTCCGGGCTTGCCGGTTGTCGAGTTTGATTGCTGCCGTCGCGTTGAGGCTGAGCAATAAGGTTGCTAGTAAAATTGCGATGTATTTCATGATATTACTCTCCAATATAACGCCGAATATTATATTTTGAACATCTCTCCTCCTTTGTTTTGAGGCCTGATTAAAGTTTACGCGTTTGTTATAAAACGTATCGCGGCCATTTCTGATGCTGTCGTTCAAAAAATTGCCGGAATGCGTTTTGTTTAATTTTAATGCGCTCATGGGAGTTCTCTTTGCGCTTAGTGCGAATTATTTGTGCAATTCACCTTGAGTTTGCCCGGTGGGGCCAGTATTATGACGCGTCAATTTTTCAGCCGACCTTTAACACGTTCCTTGCCTCCACGGGCCTCGGCTGACCCAGACAGGAGGCTGAATAATCCGTAAGGAGCAATTCGATGCGTCATTACGAAATCGTTTTTATGGTCCATCCTGACCAGAGCGAACAGGTTCCGGGCATGATCGAGCGTTACACTGGTGCTATCACCGGTGCGCAAGGCACGATCCACCGTCTGGAAGACTGGGGCCGCCGTCAGCTGGCTTACCCGATCAACAAACTGCACAAAGCTCACTACGTTCTGCTGAACGTTGAAGCGCCGCAGGAAGTGATCGATGAGCTGGAAACAAGCTTCCGCTTCAACGACGCCGTTATCCGTAGCATGGTAATGCGTACTAAACATGCTGTTACCGAAGCATCTCCGATGGTTAGAGCGAAAGACGAGCGCCGTGAGCGTCGCGATGATTTCGCAAACGAAACCGCAGATGATGCAGATGCTGGGGATTCTGAAGAGTAATTTCTGATGGCCAACCGACTGGTGTTGTCCGGCACCGTGTGCAGGACCCCGCTTCGTAAGGTCAGCCCGTCAGGGATTCCTCACTGCCAGTTCGTGCTTGAGCATCGTTCTGTGCAGGAGGAAGCCGGTTTTCACCGGCAGGCGTGGTGCCAAATGCCCGTAATAATCAGCGGGCAGGAGAACCAGGCCATTACTCACAGTATAACGGTCGGTAGCGCAGTAACCGTTCAGGGATTCATCAGTTGCCACAAGGCAAAGAATGGCCTGACTAAAATGGTTCTGCATGCCGAGCAGATTGAATTGATAGATTCTGGAGACTAGCCATATGGCACGTTATTTCCGTCGTCGCAAGTTCTGCCGTTTCACCGCGGAAGGCGTTCAAGAGATCGACTATAAAGATATCGCTACGCTGAAAAACTACATCACCGAAAGCGGTAAGATTGTCCCGAGCCGTATCACCGGTACCCGTGCAAAATATCAGCGCCAGCTGGCACGCGCTATCAAACGCGCTCGCTACCTGTCCCTGCTGCCGTACACTGATCGTCATCAGTAATCGGTCACGGTCCATTAATACGACTTTGAGAGGATAAGGTAATGCAAGTTATTCTGCTTGATAAAGTAGCAAACCTGGGTAGCCTGGGTGATCAGGTTAACGTTAAAGCGGGTTACGCTCGTAACTTCCTGGTACCGCAGGGCAAAGCTGTTCCGGCTACCAAGAAAAACGTTGAATATTTCGAAGCACGTCGCGCTGAACTGGAAGCCAAACTGGCTGACGTTCTGGCGGCTGCTAACGCTCGCGCTGAAGAAATCAACGCACTGGGCACCGTTACCATCGCGTCTAAAGCAGGCGACGAAGGTAAACTGTTCGGTTCCATCGGTACTCGCGATATCGCTGACGCAGTGACTGCGGCTGGCGTTAAAGTGGCTAAGAGCGAAGTTCGTCTGCCGAACGGCGTTCTGCGTACCACCGGTGAGCACGAAGTGGACTTCCAGGTTCACAGCGAAGTATTCGCTAAGCTGACTGTAAACGTTGTTGCTGAGTAATTTTTACTCATAACGATGCCCTTAAGTCGTTCGGGCTTGCAGAAAGACGGCAGGAGAGTGAATCCCCGGAAGCTGAGATAACTCAGTGACCAGGGTAAGCGAATGTAGCCAACGTATCTGCAACGTGAAAGACGACGGGGAATAAGACGCCGGCCTTGTGCCGGCGTTTTGCTTTTTAGCGCTACCAGAACGATAAGCTTCGCTATAACAAAACGCTCGGTTGCGTATTGGGTTCTGCCAGCGTGATGTTGGTTAACTTCCTTGGTGGTTTGCGTGCTTTTACTTGTGCCGGGAATGGCGATGGATTCATTGTGCTGGCCGCGTCGCATTCTTGGCGGGAGGAGAAGGTACGCTGGAAGTGCATAGCCTGTCGGCAGTTGCAGTGCCTGGTGCGCGCTGGAGCATGCTGTTGAAGGTTAACCGCGTCAGCATGATTGCCCCTTTCAACTTTGTCGTACCGGTTGCCGGTATGGTGCTATCCGCCATTTTCCTCGGCGAGAGTATTCTGGATATCAAATATGGCGCAGTGCTGGTCTGCTCGTGGATCTGGTGGGTGAATAAACGTGCCGGATAAGTGTGTATCCGGCTTTATCGGTTAGCGCGCACGAATAAAGCTGCCGTCCGGTTGGCGGGTAAACAGCACCTGTTGGCCGCTGGCCTCAATGGTTAATCCGGTTACTACGCCGTTAGCATTCTGGCGAATCTTCACTATCTGGCCGTTTTTCAGGCTGCTTAGTGGTTTCCCTTCACCTTCCACTTTCGCCATCGCGTAAACATCGGTAGGCGGCAGGTCATGATCACGGAACAGTTGCGCCAACGTTTTCCCTTCTTCTACACGATAAGATCGCCACTGTTGCTCAATGCTGCCGGAAGAGGAGGTAGTCGGACGGCTTTGCGCCACCGGGGCTTCTTGCTGCTGCACCAGCTGTTGCTCTGGTTGCTGCTGTTCGAGCGACTCCTCAGCGCCTGGGGCGACCTGTTGCGGAGCGCTCACTACCGCTGGCGGCGTTTGCGCAGGGGCGACAGGCTGAGCTGCAGTGGATGAGGGTAACTGAATTTGCGCTTCGCGTGAGGCGGGAACCGGCGTCGTATCGACCGTTGAGGGTAGCAGAAAGCCGATAACCATCAGCAACGCGGCCAGGATCAAACCGCGACGGTGAAACGGCGGGAGCGGGTCCATAAGGCGAAAATGGTCCGGGGCTTGCCAGATTTTCACCAGGGTAGGTTTCAGTTCAAATCGCCCGGGCATGGCTTTCCTCCTGCTCCGCGTCATTTAAAATCCTGTCTTGTTGAGTATATACATTTTATCCTTCCGGGGCGGCGTCCATCGTTTTTAACTCTCTGATCGTCACCACAAAGTCGGATTTTTCTACAGCAATATTAGATTTATCTTACGGGCTCTATTCTTTCCCTTTCCCTGCGATTTGTCATCTTTCCTGCGACAAAGTTGTACCCGGCGCAGCCCGGCTGCTATGCTGCGCGCTACCTTAAAAAGCGATGGAAGGAAAACCCATGACAACCCCAACTTTTGACACGATCGAAGCGCAAGCCAGCTATGGCATCGGTTTACAGGTCGGACAGCAGCTTAGCGAATCCGGGTTAGAGGGGCTGTTACCGGAAGCGCTGGTCGCGGGCATCGCGGACGCGCTGGCAGGCAAACAACCTGCTGTACCGGTTGATGTCGTACATCGCGCCCTGCGTGAAATCCACGAGCGTGCCGACGCTGTGCGTCGCTCCCGTTTTGAAGAGATGGCGGCGGAAGGCGTGAAATATCTGGAAGAGAACCGCGCGCGTGAAGGTGTAAACAGCACCGAATCCGGTTTGCAGTTCCGCGTGATCAATCAGGGCGAAGGCGCAATCCCGGCGCGCACTGACCGCGTTCGAGTGCACTACACCGGTAAACTGATTGACGGTAGTGTATTCGACAGCTCCGTCGCGCGCGGCGAACCGGCCGAATTCCCGGTTAACGGCGTTATCGCTGGCTGGATCGAAGCCCTGACGCTGATGCCGGTCGGCTCCAAATGGGAACTAGCTATCCCGCACAACCTCGCTTATGGCGAGCGTGGCGCTGGCGCATCTATCCCGCCATTCAGCACACTGGTATTTGAGGTGGAACTGCTGGAAATTCTGTAATTCCCCGCATAAACCCCTCTCTCTTTTTGGAGTGAGGGGTGAGAAGAGTGCGTCGATCGTTCGTTAATAAGATCAGTGTCGATATATTATCTTGCAAACTATGCATTCAGGTGTATTTTTGTGAGGCGTTTCGCATTAACTAAGTGATATGACACTCACTTTCAACAAATATTTAACATTCGATTTAATTCAGAGTATCCATCCCGCCGATTCTTACCTAATATCGATGCGTCCATAAAGGACGGAACACGCAATAAAAGGCCAGAAGAGCCCAACAACACAGACAGGATTACAACATGGTAGATCAGGTTAAAGTCGTAGCCGACGAACAGGCTCCGGCTGAACAGTCGCTACGGCGAAATCTCACAAACCGGCATATACAGCTTATTGCGATCGGCGGCGCTATCGGCACCGGGCTGTTTATGGGCTCTGGCAAGACCATCAGCCTCGCAGGTCCGTCGATCATTTTTGTTTATATGATCATCGGTTTTATGCTGTTTTTCGTGATGCGTGCAATGGGTGAGTTGCTGCTGTCGAACCTCGAATATAAATCATTTAGCGACTTCGCCGCCGATCTGCTGGGGCCGTGGGCGGGGTACTTTACCGGCTGGACCTACTGGTTCTGCTGGGTAGTGACTGGGATGGCGGACGTGGTGGCGATCACCGCCTACGCGCAATTCTGGTTTCCGGGTCTTGCCGACTGGGTCGCAGCGCTGGCGGTGGTATTGCTGCTGCTGAGCCTCAACCTCGCGACGGTAAAAATGTTCGGCGAGATGGAATTCTGGTTTGCGATGATCAAAATCGTTGCCATTGTCGCGCTGATTATTGTGGGGGTGGTGATGGTGTTGATGCACTTCAAATCGCCGACGGGCGTTGAAGCATCGTTCGCGCACCTGTGGAATGACGGCGGCTGGTTCCCGAAAGGCATCAGCGGTTTCTTCGCTGGTTTCCAGATCGCAGTCTTCGCTTTTGTCGGGATCGAACTGGTCGGTACTACAGCGGCAGAAACTAAAGATCCAGAGAAATCCCTGCCGCGCGCGATTAACTCCATTCCGCTGCGTATTATCATGTTCTATGTCTTTGCGCTGATCATTATTATGTCAGTGACGCCGTGGAGCTCGATCGTCCCGGATAAAAGCCCGTTTGTGGAACTGTTTATGCTGGTTGGTATTCCGGCGGCCGCGAGCATCATCAACTTTGTGGTGCTGACTTCTGCTGCGTCGTCGGCGAACAGCGGCGTCTTCTCGACCAGTCGTATGCTGTTTGGGCTTGCGCAGGAGAACATGGCGCCGAAAGCGTTCGCTAAACTTTCTAAACGCGCGGTGCCGGCAAAAGGACTGACCTTCTCCTGTATCTGCCTGCTGGGCGGCGTGGTGATGCTCTATGTGAACCCGAGTGCAATTGCTGCATTCACCATGATCACTACCGTATCGGCCATTCTGTTTATGTTTGTCTGGACGATCATTCTCTACTCATACCTGGTCTACCGTAAACAGCGCCCGCATTTGCACGAAAAATCGAGCTACAAAATGCCGCTGGGTAAATTGATGTGTTGGGTGTGCATGGCCTTCTTTGCCTTCGTGCTGGTGCTGCTGACGCTGGAAGCGGATACCCGAGAAGCGCTGATCGTCACGCCGCTGTGGTTTATTGTGCTGGGCGCGGGCTGGCTCTATGCCGGTAAAAAACGTCTGGCTGGCCGTCAGCCATAAAAAAGAGCAGAGCCGCAAAGCGACTCTAAACTTCCATGAATCAAGGGCGCTCTTTTGGGCGCCTTTAATTATTCCCCGGCGAGGGTACGCGGAAACAGGTTATTGTTTTCCAGACTGATGTGCTCCATCAGATCGTCAATTAACAGATTGATGCCGTTATACATGGCTTTCCAGGTGGTGCAGGCTTCTGGAGGCGGTGTGACATTGTTGGTGATGTGCTTAATGACTTCCAGCAATTCACCGGCTTCATCGTGTTCACTCTCCATCACCGTGATCGGCCCCATGGCCTGTGAACCCATGCCCTGTTTGATCATCGGGAACAGGATCTGCTCCTCTTTCATCATATGGCTGGAAAGTTCCTGGTGCAGCATCGTCAAATATTTGGTTAACCCGAGCGGCACATTCGGTTTATCGGCATGCACGCGTTCCACTTTGGTGGCCTGTAAAATCAGCTCCGGCAGTTGTTCGCGGTGGCGATTATGGTAACGCACGATTATGTGGTCGATGATTTCCGAAAGTTTGGCAACGCGCCAGTCTTTCTTGATGGGCTGCTCGGCCAGTTTTGCCAGTTCGGCTTCAATCACATCAATATCCAGCTCTTTGCGCGCCGCAGAGCGGCCGAGTGTCTGCTTACCGCCGCAGCAGTAATCCATATCGTATTGACGGAACAGTGCGGAGGCGCGGGGGATTGAGAGCGCCAACTCACCCAAGGGTTGATCGCGGAAAGCCATAGCAGTTACCTCATCGTGAAATTATAAGGTGTATTATAAATACATCTTTATGCCGATGATATACCCCTTTTGAGGTGAGAAAAATCGATTTATGCCCTAATTACAAGAAATGTGATATTTGTCACAAAAAAATATTTCGTGGTTAACATGTTGAATGTAGGTAACTTTATTGAAAATTTTTGGATATGGTTTTGTATCTGGATTAAACAACTACGTAACGCTGCCGATACAGAGAGTTAGACCATTCCCTTACTAAATAAAGGACTATTATGTTTAAGCGTATTAAAGTTATTACCTTACTAATTATGGTGTTGCTAGTACTGGGTACGATGCAGCTTATCTCTGCTGGCGTGTTTGTCAGCGCGCTGAATAATGACAAAAACAACTTTAACGTTTCTCATCTTTCCAGCCAGAACGTTTCTGCGTTCACCGATGCCTGGATCAGCCTTAACCAGGCTCGCGTCACGTTGAACCGCGGTATGCTGCGCTTACAGAGCAGCGCTGCCAGCCAGATCAATGGCGGGCAACTGAGCGAGCTGACCAACACGACGACTGACTTGCTGAATCAGGCGCAAAAGTATTTTGAAAAATACAAATCGATAACAAACACGCCGGGGCTGGAGCCAAATCTTTCCAGCGACCTGGAAAAACAGTACGGCATTTACCATGCGACGTTGACGGAAATGAACCGTCTGCTGGTGGCGGGCAATCTGGAAGATATGTTCCGCCAGAACGCTGAAGCGAAACAGGTCGCTATGCAGAAGAGCTACCGTGCATGGCGTGATGCTCAGGCTGTACTGGCGAGCCAGGGCATGATCGAGAACGAGAATGATTACCAGCGCATCCTGTGGATTCTGGGTGTCGTCATGGTCGTTGTTCTGGCTGTGATCATCATCAGCTGGATAGCGATGCAGCGTGTACTGCTGAAACCGCTGCATGAAGTGATGGGACATATCCGCCACATTGCGGCTGGTGATTTAACACACGCAATCGACGCTGAAGGCAAAAACGAGATGGCGCTGCTGGCGCAAAACGTGCAGGAGATGCAGCAGTCACTGATGAAAACCGTCAGCGTGGTTCGCGATGGTGCCGATACCATTTATACCGGTGCGGGCGAAATCTCTGCCGGTAGCAACGATCTCTCTTCCCGTACCGAGCAGCAAGCGGCCTCGCTGGAAGAGACTGCGGCCAGCATGGAACAACTGACAGCAACGGTGAAACAGAACGCCGACAACGCCCGCCAGGCGACGCAACTGGCGCAGAACGCCTCCAGTACGGCGAAAAAAGGCGGTCAGGTTGTTGATGGCGTGGTGCGTACGATGGACGAAATTGCCACCAGTTCCAGCAAAATCGCGCAAATCACCAACGTGATCGACGGCATCGCTTTCCAGACCAATATCCTGGCGCTGAATGCTGCGGTTGAAGCCGCCCGCGCCGGTGAACAAGGCCGCGGTTTCGCTGTTGTTGCTGGTGAAGTTCGTACACTGGCGCAGCGCAGCGCGCAGGCGGCGAAAGAGATCAAAGGACTGATCGAAGATTCCGGTAGCCGCGTCGATGCAGGCGCTGCGCTGGTACATCAAGCCGGAGATACGATGAAAGAGATCGTCAGTGCTGTCACCCGCGTGACGGATATCATGAGCGAAATCTCATCGGCTTCGGATGAGCAGAGCCGCGGTATCGATCAGGTGGGTCAGGCTGTTGCTGAGATGGACCGCGTTACTCAGCAGAACGCTTCGCTGGTGGAAGAGTCCGCTGCCGCTGCAGCCGCGCTGGAAGAGCAGGCCGCACGCCTGACAGAAACGGTAGCGGTATTTAAAATCAACCGCAGCCGCAGCTTGCGCACGCCTGCGCTGGTAAAACCGGACAGCAAACCGCAGGCGAAAGCCGCAGAGAGCTTTAGCGAAGCGAACTGGGAAACCTTCTAAATCCTCGCTTCAGGCTGACCAGACCCGGCGCAATAACGCCGGGTTTTTTATTCCTGCTCTACTGAAATAACGCTTACTTTTTGCGGTTTAGACAACACTGCCATCACCACGCCACACACCAGCAGCACAACGCCGCAAAAGGTGAGCAGCGGCGGGATGCTCTGGCGCAACAGGAAGGTATAAAGCAGCCCGGCCAGCGTTTCGAAAACAATCAGCGGGCCGACTATAACTGTTGGCAGACGCTGGCAGGCAATATTCCAGCATAGCGCGCCCACCCACGAGCAGAGTATGGCAATGGCAAACATCAGCACGATAAACACCAGCGGATGCGGGCCGAACGGCAGGGAAAAATCAGGCTGCTGCACGCCAAGCCACAGGCAGGCGGCGAGATAACCGACCAACGAGACAGGCAACGTGACCAGCGCTTGCGCTGTCGCCCACATCATCGGATTTTTATCCGGGTTCTCCCGCAACCAGCGGGCGTTACGCAGGGCATACCACGCCCAGCAACCCACCGAGGTAAATGCCAGCGCGATCCCCGTACCGTAACGGCGCCAGGTGAAATCCGGCAGACCATGGCGCAGCTCGGCGATATTGACGCATATCAGGCCGATCGCGATGCAGGTAAGCGCGGGTGCCAGCCGACGCCAGGGGAGTTTTCCGTCCCGCTGGCTATAGAGCAGGTTGGCACATACAGGAATCACCACTGGCAGGGTGGCGATGATCATGGTCGATACCGGCGCGCCAGTACGCTGGATGGCGCTTGCCAGGCAGACGTAATAAATCAGGTTGCCCATCATCGTCAGCGCCAGCGCAGTCGCCCAGTCGCCGCGTGTTAACTGGCGCAGACGCGTGCGCCCGAGCCACGTTAGCGGCAGGGCGATCAGACCCAGCGCCAGATAACGGCCGGTGGATTGCAATACCGCCGGGTAATCCGGCACGATCAGCGGCCCAACGAAAATTAAGCCCCACAATAGCCCGGCAAGCAGGGCGTACAACACACCACTAATCATCATTCCATCCACGTTTACATTGGCTGTCGCCAGTGTAGGGAAGCGATGGCGCGAAATATTGTATGAGATTGCGCACTAACGGCGGGTGACTTGCTTCTGATAACGCACTGGCGTGATGCCGTAGCGGTGGGTAAAGGCGCGTGTCAGATGCGATTGATCCGTCAGCCCGGTCATGGCAGCGACGTCTGCCGCAGGCATGCCCTGCGTGAGAAACGCTTTTGCCCGCCACAAGCGGATCGCCATCAACATCTGGTGCGGCGTGACATGGAAGTGCGCCTTGAACTGGCGTTGGAAATGGTACGGGCTAAGCGCAGCAACGTTCGCTAACTCGTCCAGCGTCAGGCTGTGCATATAGTTGTCGTGCAGATAGTCGCGCACGCGTTCAAAACGGTGTTCACCTTCCGGGCGCTGCGGCGCGTGATGCGCCAGCGGGCGAAAAGTATCGATCAGATCCAGCAAAATGCCTTGCTGCACCAGTGGATCGTCGGTGTGCCACAGGCCGTGGATCTGCGTGCAGATCTGCCGGGTGCGTAGCGGATCGTGACGCATCACCTCGCTGAACCACCAGTGGCGAACGCCGGTCACTTCTTCGAGCAACTGCGGATCGAGATAGACCATGCGATAGCGCCAGCCATCATCGGCTGCGGCTTCGCCGGTGTGCAGCTCGTCGGGGTTCATGGTGACCACGGAATTGGCCGGGGCGACATACTGCGTACCGCGATAGCGGAAGCGTTCGGCACCGTCTTCAATGGCGCCAATACCAAACGCTTCATGGGTGTGGGGTTCGAACGCGTAACGGGAGATATGCGCGTGATACAGCTCAACACCTGGCACCTTCGCCAGGTGGCGGAAGCGCGCGCAATCTCGCTCGTCGTTAAACTGCTCTGGTACGCCTTCCACAATGCTTCTCCACGCGGGTCATCGCTGCATTATTCAGGATGACCCGGCGGCAGGCTACAAAAATTAACCAATATTTAACCGTTACGCCAGGGCGTTGACGTTGTCAGCGATCGGCGTGGTCGGTCGGCCAATCAGCTTGCTGAGCGTTTTGCTGTCATCAAACAGACCGCCTTTTGCGGCTCCGGCATCGGAATCCGCCAGCAGATTAGCAAACACGTCCGGCAGCCCAGCGCCTTTCAGCGCGGCGGCGAAATCCGCTTCACTCAGGTTCTGATAAACGATGTCTTTACCGCTGGCTTTGCTTAGCAGGGCGGCCAGTTCGCTCAGTGTCCAGCCGTTATCACCCGCCAGTTCATAAACTTTCCCGGCATGGCCCTCTTCACTGATCACACGAGCAGCGGCAGCAGCATAATCCGCGCGGGTCGCCGAGGCGATTTTGCCGTCGCCTGCGGCACCGATAAAGACGCCGTGCGCCAGTGCCGCCGGTGCGCTGGCAAGGTAGTTTTCGCTGTACCAGCCGTTGCGCAGTAATGCATACGGAATGCCTGATTCGGCGAGCATTTTCTCGGTTTCGACATGTTCGACGTGCAGGCCGAGCGGAGATTTATCCGCATGTAGCAGGCTGGTGTAGGCGATAAATTTCACCCCTGCGGCTTTAGCAGCGTTGATCACATTGCGGTGCTGTGCGGCGCGCTGGCCCACTTCGCTACTGGAGATCAGCAACAATTTATCGACGCCTGCCAGCGCCTGCGTTAGCGCGGCCTGGTCGCCGTAGTCGGCCTGACGCACCAGTATGCCCTGTTTGCTCAGCGCTTCGGCTTTTGCCGGGTTACGGACAATGGCGACTATTTGTTTTGCCGCGATGGTTTTCAGCAGTTCTTCTACTACAAACTGGCCCAGTTGGCCGGTCGCGCCGGTAAGTGCGATCATGGTGTTCTCCTTACGTGTTCAGTGAGTGTTGTGGTAAGCTATCATTCAAACTAACTTTTAGTAAGTACGTACAAAAAGGTAAGTATGAAAATAGTTTTTACCCCACAGACCCTGAGCGAACAGATACGCGACGGTAATTTGTTCGCCGAGCAGTGCCCGTCGCGGGATGTTCTCAAACATGTGACCAGCCGCTGGGGGGTGTTGATCCTCGTGTCGCTGCGTGATGGCACGCACCGTTTTAGCGATCTGCGCCGCAAGATGGGCGGCGTCAGCGAAAAGATGCTGGCGCAAAGCCTGCAATGGCTGGAGCAGGATGGTTTTATTAACCGTGTTGCGTACCCGGTCGTACCGCCGCATGTTGAGTATAGTCTGACCCCGCTCGGCGAAGAGGTCAGCGAGAAGGTGGCCGCGCTGGCGGACTGGATAGAACTAAATATTCCGCAGGTGCTGGCGCATCATGCGAAACAGGTGGCGTAGGCCCGGTAAGCATTAGCGCCACCGGGCAAGATGCTGGATGGCGCTGCGCTGATCTGGCTGACAAAAGGGTTTTCCCCCAGACCGGGTTAATCACGACTTGTTTAAATCGATGCTATAAATCGCAAAGCCGATTTCGTCGTTTCCCACTTTTTGCATCGGATAACGCGCGTTCTGTTTAATAAACGCGGCGGCTTTCTCCGTCGGCGCGGTTTCAAAACGAATATCCAACTTGTGGCTTGTGTGAACCGGAGCCAGTTGCCAGTTGTTATCTGCGGCGGGATGGATTTCCCCGGCGCGCTTCGTTTCATCGCTGATCCACTTTGCCAGCACAGCGCGGTTTTCATCCGGCGAAGCAAAAGCGATATGACTGTCTCCCGTTCCGGCAAACTTACCGCCGTAGGCGCGGTAATTATTGGTGGCGACGAGGAAAACCGCGTTCGGATCGATGGGCTTGCCGTTAAACGTCAGATCCTTAATACGTTCCGCCTGCGGGTTTATACTCTGGCATTCGCCATCGTAACGTGCAGGCTGCGTCACATCGATCTGGTATTTCACTCCGTCGATAACATCGAAGTTATAGGTGCGAAAACCGTCCCAGTTAATCAGGCTTTGCGGCTTATTGCTGTTGGGATCGATTTGATTAAATTGCCCGGCAGAGCACTCCAGCCACTCTTTCACCTCTTTACCGGTCGCTTTTACCACCACCAGCGTGTTGGGGTAGAGGTAGAGATCGGCAGCATTACGGAACGTGAGCTGACCTTTTTCTACTTCAACAAAACTGGCCGGATCGTTTTTACGTCCACCCGCTTTAAATGGAGCGGCAGCAGAGAGCACCGGCAGTTTCGCCAGATCCGGATCGCCCTGAATAAAGCGTTCCACATAGGCTTTTTGCGCGTTATTCACCACCTGTACGGTCGGATCGTCCTGCACCAGCGACAGGTAGCTGTACATGTTGTCGGCCGATTGCCCAATTGCCTTACCCACAAAATGACGTGTGGCGTCGTGATCGTGTTTGAGGATCGCTACCAGCTTGCTGTCCTCGCCAACGAGGGCTTTCTTCGCCGCGGCGTCGTAGATGGGGCGCGCTTCGGCTGTGGATTGTGTTACCTGCCATTTGCCTGAATCGTTGTTCAACACCAGATCGACGACGCCGAGATGATCACCCCACATGCCCGGCATCACCGACGGAATACCGTTCAGGGTTCCTTTGCTGATATCTGCGCCTTTGATGGCGACAAAATCTTTACCCGGGAAGACGGCATGAGCGTGACCAAACAGAATGGCATCGACACCCGGCACTTCGCTGAGGTAGTAAACGGAGTTTTCCGCCATCGCCTGGTACGGCTCCGCCGACAGCCCGGAGTGTGCCACCACGACCACCAGATCGGCACCTTTGGCGCGCATTTCCGGCACGTAGCGTCGCGCGGTTTCGGTGATGTCATTGACCGTCACTTTACCGTTGAGGTTGGTTTTATCCCACACCATGATCTGCGGCGGCACAAAGCCGATATAACCGATGCGCAGCGTGTGGGTTTTGCCCTCTTTATCCTGCACTGCGGTCTCTTTAATCAGGTAAGGCGTGAACAGCGGTTTTTTGCTTTTTGCATCGATAATATTGGCATTTACATAAGGGAATTTCGCCCCCGCCAGTGCTTTGTGCAGGTAATCAAGGCCGTAGTTAAATTCATGGTTGCCGAGGTTACCCACGGTGTAATCAAGGGTATTCATCGCCTTATAGACCGGATGAACTTCTCCTGCTTTAAGCCCCTTTGCCGCCATATAATCGCCCAGTGGACTGCCCTGGATTAAGTCGCCGTTATCCACCAGCACGCTGTTCTTGGCTTCGCTCCGCGCGGCGTTGATCAGGCTGGCAGTGCGCACCAGTCCAAATTTTTCCGTCGCGGTATCTTTGTAGTAATCAAAATCCATCATGTTGCTATGCAAATCAGTGGTTTCCAGAATACGTAAATCCACCGTTGCAGCCTGCACGCTGGCCGCAATCAGCGTCGCCAGAAGCGTTACACTAAACTTAATCATCAGAGGTATCCTTTTTTTGATCTAAGCCACAAAAGAAATTGTTATGTACATTTTGTTGCTTACAGAACTGTGAATACTGACATAAAAGTGAGCAGAGAAAACGCAATCGCTATCACAGATGGCAGATTCCAACGCAATGCGATATAAGTAAAACAACGAGTTACAAACCACTGAACAGATAAGAGGTGGATATGTTAGATGCAATTTGCCAACTCGCGCGGGAAGCGGGTGACGCCATTATGCAGGTGTATGATGGTCACAAACCGATGGAGGTCACCAGCAAAGTGGATGACTCCCCGGTGACTGCCGCAGATATTGCGGCCCATGGCGTGATTGTGCGCGGTCTGCAGGCGCTGACACCGGATATTCCGGTGCTCTCGGAAGAGGATCCGCCCGCGTGGGAAATTCGCCAGACATGGGGACGCTACTGGCTGGTGGATCCGCTAGACGGTACCAAAGAGTTTATCAAGCGTAACGGCGAGTTCACTGTTAATATCGCCCTGATTGACAAGGGAAAACCTGTGCTGGGCGTAGTCTACGCGCCGGTGCTGAAAGTGATGTACTCTGCCGATGAAGGCAAAGCGTGGAAGGAAGAAGCGGGACATCACCAGCAGATTCAGGTGCGCAATGCGCGTCCGCCTCTGGTCGTTGTGAGCCGCTCCCACGCCGATGATGAACTGAAAGAGTATTTGCAGCAGCTAGACGAACATCAAACCACGGCGATTGGTTCATCGCTGAAGTTCTGCCTGGTTGCAGAGGGGAAAGCGCAGCTCTATCCGCGTTTCGGGCCGACCAGCGTCTGGGATACGGCGGCAGGGCATGCTATTGCGGTAGCTGCCGGGGCGCATGTTCACGACTGGCAGGGGCGTACATTGGATTACACCCCGCGTGAATCTTTCCTCAACCCCGGCTTTCGGGTTTCTATTTACTGAGTAACTTGTGCAGCAGGTCTATCACCTGCTGCACCTCTTGCTGGCTCAACTCACCGTCTTTAGCAAACTGCACGCGGCCTTCTTTATCCAGCACGATGATCGCGGAACTCTCTTCTTCCAGTTGCCATGCTTTGCGCGTCACGCCTTCGCTATCCACAATAAATTGCGACCACGGATAGAGCTTCTTGTTGCTCTCAATACTGCTGCGTACAAATATGGCGCTGCCCAGAATGGCATCATCGGTGTTGACGATGGTGGTGGTCTGATAGCGGTCATGGGGCAGATTTGCGGCTTTTATCGCTTCAATCAGCCAGGCATTCTTCTCTTTAGCGGAGGTGCGACCAGCAATATGCTGTACAACCCGCACTTTGCCTGGAAGCTGGGCGCTGTTCCAATTTTTATAACTAAACTTGTCATTATCAAGAATCAACTCCCCTCTGTCGGCAATGCCCACAGGCGGCACGCGCTGATTGATTTCGAAGTTATGGGCCGAAGCCATCAGCGGCAGTAACAGGCATGTCGCTGCCAGGATAGAACGTAGGGTCATGGTGTTTCCTTATCGTTATGCAGGTGATCCGACCACTTGAATTACGGTTTTAATCATAAGTGCGATCTATATGTTTTTCCCGCAAGCAGGGTGCCAGTTTGCGGGCGGACGCACATATCTGTGAAAAAATGTGGCTTTATACTGCGTGGATTAAGGGACTGAAAAGAATATTCTGAATAATTGTCATCAAAAGGTAAATAAAGGTATTCACACTACGTATGAGTGAGGTTCTGAACTATAGTGATTGAGCATTAAAATTTGCGCTCACCAACGCTGGTCCGATTGTGGAACCGCAAGGGCGTAATGCTTTACAGGAGAAACAAGAATGAAAATTTTCCAGCGTTACAACCCACTTCAGGTGGCTAAGTACGTAAAAATCCTGTTCCGTGGACGGTTGTATATCAAGGACGTTGGCGCTTTCGAGTTCGACAAGGGGAAGATCCTTATCCCGAAAGTGAAGGACAAACAGCATCTGTCTGTGATGTCCGAAGTCAACCGTCAGGTTATGCGTCTGCAAACAGAGATGGCTTAACCAACCCGTTGTGCTATGCAGTAGTTTAAGTACTAAAAAAAACGGCCCCGCAGGGGCCGTTGGCATTTCAGCCAGCGATTACGCCGCGCCTTTATCTTCTGCGTCGGGCAGCTTCGGCGTCAGCAGTGTCGCGCGGGTGTCAATACGGGTAACCAGCAGCTGATCGATGCGATAGTTATCGATATCCACCACCTCAAACTTGTAGCCGGAGAATTTTACCGCATCGGTGCGCTTGGGGATCTTACGCAGCATAAACATCATAAAACCGCCGATGGTTTCATAGTTGCCGGACTGCGGAAATTCATCGATATCCAGCACACGCATCACGTCATCAATCGGCGTGCCGCCATCTATCAGCCATGAGTTCTCATCACGGGCGACAATCATCTCTTCCAGCCCCTGGCCGATCAGATCGCCCATCAGCGTGGTCATCACGTCATTAAGAGTGATAACCCCGACCACCAGCGCGTATTCGTTCATGATCACCGCGAAGTCTTCACCGGCGGTTTTGAAACTTTCCAGCGCTTCCGAGAGAGTTAAGGTGTCCGGCACTATCAGTGTGTTGCGGATCTGCACGCCGCTGTTCAGCGCCATGCTTTGATTCGCCAGCACGCGGTTGAGCAAATCTTTGGAATCGACATAGCCGACGATGTGGTCGATATCATCCTTACAGACCAGAAACTTGGAATGCGGATGTTCAGAGACTTTGTTTTTCAGGCTCTGCTCATCTTCATGCAGATCGAACCAAATCACGTTCTCGCGCGAGGTCATTGACGACGGCACGGTGCGTGACTCCAGCTCAAACACGTTCTCAATCAACTCATGTTCCTGCTTACGCAGCACCCCGGCTAAGGCACCGGCTTCCACAACGGCATAAATATCATCGGAAGTGATGTCGTCTTTGCGCGCCATCGGCAGTTTGAAAATGCGGAAGATGACGTTGGCCAGGCCGTTGAAGAACCAGACCAGCGGGCGGAAAACGAACAAACAGAAGCGCATCGGGTTGATGATACGCAAAGCCACGGCTTCGGGCGCAATCATACCGATGCGTTTCGGTGTCAGGTCGGCGAACAGAATAAACAGCCCGGTCACCAGTGAGAAGGAGATAATAAAGCTGAGCTGTTCGGCCAGCTCGGGGGAAGCTATGTTGATCAACATGCTGTGAAAAACGGGAGAGAAGGCTGCATCGCCGACGATACCGCCAAGAATGGCGACGGCGTTAAGGCCAATTTGCACCACCGTAAAGAAAGTGCCAGGCGTTTCCTGCATTTTCAGAATGCGTTGCGCGTTGATGTTGCCTTCATCGGCAAGCAGTTTGAGCTTAATTTTTCGCGATGCGGCGAGTGAGATCTCTGACAACGAGAAAAACGCACTTACCGCGATCAGACAGAGTATGACTAAGATGCTGTTTAACATAATTTATCCAGCTATTAACCGGATCCTCGGAAGGGGTTTTGAATATCCATGTGGTAAACACAATGAAAGCCGACCCGAAGCGGTGAGCCGGCAATTTCGAGGGGTAGTATAGCGTAAGCCCGTCACAAGCTGCCAGAGACTTAATTTTCGCCGAAATGCGTGAGAGTTCCCTTACTATTTTACGGGTTAAGCTGCGGCGGTAAACAAACCCCAATCCCACCGATACCGCAGTAGCCATGCGGGTTTTTATACAGATACTGTTGGTGCTCATCTTCCGCGTAGTAGAACGGCGTTGCGGATTTGATCTCAGTGGTGACGGTACGCGCATCTCCGGCGCTGCGCATGGCCGCCTGGAAGCGTTCAAGGCTGGCGCGCGCGGCGGCGTTTTGCTCCGGTGTTAGCGGGTAGATCGCTGAGCGGTACTGAGTGCCGAGATCGTTACCCTGACGCATTCCTTGCGCCGGATCGTGGTTTTCCCAGAACACCTGCAACAACTGCTCGTAACTCATCACTTTTGGGTCATATACCACGCGCACGGCTTCGGCATGGCCGGTCTGTCCGGTACACACTTCGCGGTAGGTCGGGTTTGGCGTATAGCCGCCGGTGTAGCCCGCAGCGGTGCTGTAGACGCCCGGCAACTGCCAGAACAGGCGCTCTACGCCCCAGAAACAGCCCATAGCAAACAGCGCAATCTCCATACCTTCCGGAATATGGCTCATTGAATGCTCGTTAACAGCGTGTAAACTGGCGACAGGCATGGGTGTATTGCGTCCGGGCAATGCTTCTGATTGAGAAACAAGGTCTTTTTTATCGGAAAAGCTCACGGTGATACCTCCCGGCGAGAGTAATTACGGTTAGGGTTGTGTTGCGGCGTGTGTTTTAACACAATAAACATCACAAATCAGGCTAGATTTAAACATAAGAAATTTTGGGCTAGCCGTCCGTTTTTCAACCTGCATAGCGGGTTTTTATCAGCCTGTATTCTGTATAAAAGCCGACCAGGCTCAGCGCGGAGTTGCGCTTACGTTTCCTTCCAGAGGTGGGAACAAGGATATTCAGGAGAGAACGTGCCAAAGATCCGTCTTTTGTGTTTTGCTGGCTTGTTGCTGGCAAGTGAAATGGCTTTTGCCGCGAATGTACGATTACAACTGGAGGGATTAACGGGCGAACTACAAAAAAATGTGCGCGCTCAGTTGTCCACTATCCAGAGTGACGAAGTGACGCCGGATCGGCGTTTTCAGGCACGCGTTGATGATGCTATCCGCGAAGGGTTGAAAGCCTTAGGCTACTACGAACCTACCATTGATTTCGAACTGCAGCCACCGCCGGCAAAAGGGCGTCAGGTATTGATTGCTCGCGTCTCTGCGGGAGAACCGGTGTTGATTGGCGGTACCAGTGTGATCCTGCGCGGCGGCGCACGCGACGACAGCGATTACCTGGCGCTGCTCAAAAAGCGTCCTGCCATCGGCACCGTGCTGCACCATAACGATTACGACAATTTCATAAAATCCCTTACCAATATAGCGCTGCGCAAAGGCTACTTTGACAGTCAGTTCACGAAAAGGCAGCTTGGCGTCTCGCTCGCTCGCCACCTGGCCTTCTGGGATATCGACTACGACAGCGGCCAGCGTTACCGCTTTGGTGCGGTGACCTTTGAAGGTTCGCAAATACGCGACGAATATCTGCAAAACCTCGTGCCGTTTCATGAAGGAGATTACTACCAGACCAAGGATCTGGCGGAGCTGAATCGTCGCCTTTCCGCTACCGGCTGGTTTAAATCTGTTGTGGTTGCTCCTGAGTTTGATAAAGCGCGTAAGACCAAAGTGTTGCCGCTGAAAGGCGTGGTGTCGCCACGTGCGGAAAACACTATCGAAACGGGTGTTGGCTATTCCACCGATGTCGGGCCGCGCGTTAAAGCGACATGGAAAAGGCCGTGGATGAACTCTTACGGCCACAGTCTGACCACCAGCATGAGCGTCTCGGCACCTGAACAACAGCTTGATTTCAGCTATAAGATGCCGCTGCTGAAAAACCCGCTGGAGCAATATTATCTGGTACAGGGTGGCTTTAAGCGTACCGATCTGAACGATACTGAAGCGGATTCCACCACGCTTGCACTCTCGCGCTATTGGGATCTCTCCAGCGGCTGGCAGCGGGCGATTAACCTGCGCTGGAGCCTCGACCACTTTACTCAGGCCAGCGTCACCAACACCACCATGCTGCTCTATCCCGGCGTGATGATAAGCCGAACCCGCGCGCGCGGCGGCCTGATGCCGACCTGGGGCGACTCGCAACGCTACTCAGTCGATTACTCCAACACCGCCTGGGGATCGGATGTCGATTTCCTCGTGATGCAGGCGCAAAACGTCTGGATCCGCACTCTTTACGATCGTCACCGCTTTGTGGCGCGCGGCAATCTCGGCTGGATCGAAACCGGTGATTTCAACCGCGTACCGCCGGATCTGCGCTTCTTCGCCGGGGGCGATCGCAGTATTCGCGGTTACAAATACAAATCCATCGCGCCGAAAGATAATGACGGCAAGCTGATCGGGGCATCTAAACTGGCGACCGGATCGCTGGAGTATCAGTACAACGTGACCGGGAAATGGTGGGGCGCCGTATTTGTTGACAGCGGCGAAGCGGTCAGCGACATCCGGCGCAGCAATTTTAAAACCGGGACCGGCGTTGGCGTGCGCTGGGAATCGCCGGTCGGGCCTGTCAAGCTCGATTTCGCCGTACCGGTCGGCGACAAAAGTGAACACGGGTTACAGTTTTACATTGGTTTGGGGCCAGAGTTATGAGTTTATGGAAGAAAATCAGCCTCGGCGTACTGGTGCTCATCCTGCTGCTGCTGGCAACTGTTGCCTTTCTGGTGGGCACCACCAGTGGGCTGCATCTGCTGTTTAACGCAGCAAACCGCTGGGTGCCGGGGCTGGAAATCGGCCAGGTTACTGGCGGCTGGCGCGATCTGACGCTGAAAAATCTGCGCTATACGCAGCCAGGCGTCGCGGTTAATGCCGGGGAGATCCACCTTGCGCTCAAACTTGGTTGCCTGAGTAACAGTAGCGTGTGCGTCAACGATCTGTCGCTGAAAGAGATTAGCGTCGCCATCGACAGCAAACAAATGCCGCAGAGCGCACCCGTACAGGAAGAGGAGAGCGGGCCGCTGAATCTCTCCACGCCCTATCCGATTACCTTAAGCCGGGTGGCGCTGAACAATGTAAATATCAAAATCGATGGCACCACGGTATCGGTGATGGATTTCAGCACCGGGCTGAACTGGCAAGAAAAGAACCTGACACTGACGCCGACATCGCTGAAAGGGCTGTTGATCGCGCTGCCGAAAGCGGCCAATGTCGCGCAAAAAGAGGTGGTGGATCCGAAGATCCAGCCGCCGCAGGAAAAACCGCTGGGCGAAACGCTGAAAGCACTGTTTGACAAACCGCTGCTGCCGGAAATGACCGATGTGCATCTGCCGCTGAACCTCAATATTGAGGAGTTCCGTGGCGAACAGTTGCGCCTAACCGGCGACACCGATCTTCTGGTCAGCAGCCTGCTGTTGAAAGTCAGCAGCATCGACGGACAGATGAAGCTTGATGCGTTGGATATTGACTCCAGCCAGGGGACGGTAAACGCCACCGGCAGTGCACAACTGCGTGATAACTGGCCGGTAGATATCACGCTCAACAGCACGCTGAATATCGATCCGCTGAAGGGCGAGAAGGTGAAGCTGAAAGTTGGCGGCGAAATGCGTAAGCAGCTTGAGTTTGGCGTGAATCTCTCCGGCCCGGTTGATATGGTCTTACGGGGGCAAACGCAGCTGGCTGAAGCAGGATTGCCACTCAATCTTGAGTTGACGAGCCAGCAGCTTTACTGGCCGTTTACCGGGACAAAACAGTTCCAGGCGGGCGATACCAGGCTGATCTTTTCCGGCAAAATGACCGATTACGCGCTGTCGTTTCGCACGGCGGTGAAAGGGCAGGATATTCCCCCGGCGACCGTCACGCTGGATGGTAAAGGTAACGCGCAGCAGATCAATCTTGATAAGTTGACCGTCGCCGCGCTGGAGGGGAAAACCGAGCTGAAAGCGCTGATCGACTGGCAGCAGGCGATTAGCTGGCACGGCGAACTGACGCTTAACGGTATTGATACGACAAAAGCTTTCCCCGAGTGGCCATCAAAACTGAATGGCCTGATTAAAACCCGTGGCAGCCTGTACGGCGGTAGCTGGCAGATGGATGTGCCGGAGCTGAAGCTCAGCGGCAACGTGAAGCAAAACAAAGTGAGCGTTGACGGGCAACTGAAGGGCAACAGCTATTTGCAGTGGACTATCCCGGGCCTGCATCTGGCGCTGGGGAAAAACAGCGCGGATATCAAAGGTGAGCTGGGGGTTAAGGATTTGAACCTCGATGCTAACATTGATGCGCCGGGGCTGAATAATGCGTTACCGGGTCTCGGCGGAACGGCGAAAGGCGTGGTGAAAGTGCGCGGTACGGTTGATGCGCCACAGGCGCTGGTGGACATTACCGCCAATGCGCTGCGCTGGCAGGAGCTATCTGTCGACCGCGTTCGTGTTGAAGGGGATGTTACGTCCAGCGATCAGATTGCCGGGAAACTCAACGCGCGCATTGAACGTATCACCCAGCCGGGTGTGAGCCTCAGCCTGGTGACGCTGAATGCCGACGGCAACGAAAAGCAGCATAAGTTGCAGTTGCGCGTGCAGGGTGAGCCGGTCTCCGGGCAGTTGAATCTAGCCGGGAGCTTCGATCGCCAGCAGCAGCGCTGGAAAGGGACGCTGAGTGATACCCGCTTTGCCACGCCAGTTGGCCCGTGGTCGATCAACCGGCCAATTACCCTCGATTACCGTAATCTGGAACAGAAAATCGCCATTGGCCCGCACTGCTGGCTGAACCCTAATGCTGAACTGTGCGTACCACAGACCATTGATGCAGGTGCTACAGGACGCGCGGTAGTGAATCTGAATCGCTTCGATCTGGCGATGCTCAAACCGTTTATGCCGGATACCACGAAGGCCAGCGGCGTATTCAGCGGTAAGGCCGATGTGAGCTGGGACACCACAAAAGAGGGCCTGCCGCAGGGCGAGGTGACACTTTCCGGGCACGGTGTGAAGGTTACTCAGGAAGTGAATGGTGCGCCGTTACCGTTGGCGTTCGATACCCTGAACCTGAATGCGCAGCTTCGTAACAATCGTGCCGATCTCGGCTGGCTGATTCGCCTGACTAACAACGGCCAGTTTGATGGTCAGCTACAGATTACCGATCCACAGAGAAGACGTAACCTGGGCGGCAATGTGAACATCCGTAACTTCTCGCTGGCGATAGCCAACGCCATCTTTAGCCGCGGCGAGAAAGCCACAGGGACGCTAAACGCCAACCTGCGGCTGGCGGGCGATGCACAAAGCCCGCAATTGTTCGGGCAACTAGAGTTGAACGGGCTGAATGTAGAGGGCAACTTTATGCCGTTTGACATGCAGCCCAGTCAGTTGGCGATCAATTTCAACGGTATGAGTTCGACGTTGCAGGGCGTGGTGCGTACCGGGCAGGGGCAGATCAACCTCAGCGGGGATGCTGACTGGCGGCAACTGGATAACTGGCGCGCGCGCGTGGCGGCGAAAGGCAGTAAAGTGCGCATTACTGTGCCGCCGATGGTGCGGCTGGATGTCTCGCCGGATGTAGTATTTGAAGCCACGCCAAGACTGTTTACGCTCGACGGGAATGTCGATGTACCGTGGGCGCGCATTGTAGTACACGATCTGCCGGAAAACGCCGTGGGTGTCTCCAGTGATGAGGTGATGCTCAACAACGATCTGCAACCGGAGCAGCCAAAGAGCGCGTCGATTCCGATTAACAGCAATCTGACTGTCCACGTCGGCAATAACGTGCGGCTGGATGCTTTCGGCCTGAAAGCTCGGCTTACCGGCGACCTGAAAGTGGCGCAGGATAAGCAAGGGCTGGGGTTGAACGGACAAATTAATATCCCGGAAGGGCGCTTCCGTGCGTATGGCCAGGATCTAATTGTGCGCAAAGGCGAATTGCTGTTCTCCGGCCCGCCGGATCAACCGCTGCTCAACATTGAGGCGATTCGTAATCCGGACGCGACCGAAAACAATGTTATTGCCGGGATTCGTGTCACCGGTTCGGCGGATGAACCGAAAGCTGAGATCTTCTCTGATCCGGCGATGTCGCAGCAAGAAGCGCTCTCTTATCTGCTGCGCGGGCAGGGGCTGGCTAACGAGCAGAGCGACAGCGCGGCAATGACCTCGATGCTAATTGGCTTAGGGGTTGCACAAAGTGGTCAGGTTGTGGGTAAAATCGGCGAGACATTTGGCGTCAGCAATCTGGCGCTGGATACTGAGGGGGTAGGCGACTCTTCCCAGGTGGTGGTCAGCGGCTATGTCCTGCCGGGTCTACAGGTCAAATATGGTGTAGGAATTTTTGACTCACTGGCAACTCTCACGTTACGTTATCGCCTGATGCCTAAGCTGTATCTTGAAGCGGTGTCTGGCGTAGATCAGGCACTAGATTTGCTCTATCAGTTTGAGTTTTAGCAATGCGAATATTTGTCTACGGCAGTTTACGACGCAAGCAGGGCAACAGCCACTGGATGACCAACGCTCAGTGGCTGGGGGACTTTTGCGTCGAAAATCACCAACTGTATAGTCTGGGGCATTACCCGGGGGCTGTTCAGGGTGAAGGAAACGTGAAGGGCGAAGTTTATCGCATCGATGCGTCAACGCTCGGCGAACTGGATGCCTTACGTACCGCAGGGGGCGAATACAAACGTCAACTGATCCAGACGCCTTATGGCAGCGCCTGGATGTATGTGTACCAGCGTTCGGTTGAGGGAAAAACCTTGATTGAAAGCGGTAACTGGCTCGACAGGGAACAGTACCAGAAGTAATCAGTCTTAGAGAACCGCGCCGTCTAGGTGCGGTTTTTCTTTTTGCGGGCTGCAGGAATTTTTTGCCGGGTGGCGCCCGGCCTGCGTTTAATACAGATCGGGGTAGTGACCGGGTAGCTGCGATAACAGCCAACTTTTCTTCACCTCATCACGACGCACAAACGTTCGTTTGTGCAACCATCTCAGCCCCGGATATGCCATTCCGGCATCTGATTTTGATACCAGGCTAATACGCATACACGACATCGCTAGCTTAAAATCCTGTCACCATAAACTCACCAAACTCCTCCTTGAGCCTCGCTGAACTCAGGCGACTTCCCCTCGCCAGCGCAGAAAAATGGTTTTGCACATCCCTGAGTAGTGGAAGCTGATTCACATCTCGCACATCCTTCAACCCAATGATGCTTTTGAGGCTCAATGGATTATTCAGCTTTCTGTCAAGGTCGTTAACACCAGCAAAAACGATGCTCTCCCCCTGCTTTAGCAAGATTTTTATCGCGCTTTTCCTGTCTGTCAGCTCATCAGTAACATCCAGCGCCTGAAACACCAGCTTCAAATACTTTCGGGTGGCGCGCAACAACGGGTTCTTATTCATCGCCCGCTCAACATCAAGAATGTTGTTAAAATCGATGCGGAATGTATCAGTAAACAAAAGATCGTAGGCCTGCTGCACATAAGTATTCGGGTCACTAATCGCATTGATAAACTCACTCATGCTGACAGGAGCGTCTACCGTTTTTGGTTGCCCATTAACAAAACGTTGAATAGCGGCAGATAATGGTTCTTTCTCCAAAGTACGCACAATGAAATTTTTAATTGCCCTACTTTGTGATAGTACATCAGCATTCTTCTCTTGCTCATTATGACCTTCAATCGGCAAGATTAATAAACGCGAACCACATTGCGCATGTTTTCGTAAATAAGCAAATTCTCCAACCGTTCCTGCGCCAGCAGTAGTAATGCCATCAGCGTCTGCAATATAAGCCAGATGCATTGCATTATATTTACCAACTGCATCTGCACCGCAAAATAAAAAAATGGCATTCTGGAATGCTGGCGTGTTCTCACGTATTTGTTGCACCACACACTCAGCAATAAGATTTGTTTTTTTATGCGCGTAAATATAAAAGATATTACTAATAGGGTTACCTGCACTCACCTGGGTTCCCCGAATGACTCCTGAAAAACTCTTCTCTTTTGCTGCCAACTTCACATCGATTTCTGAATCATTTAACGCATATCGAATTAGCAGCTTGGCGACAATGTCTCTTGCCTGCCTCTTGGATGTGTTACCATCAATATTCAACTGATTTGCGAGTGGCACCAGACTTTCCAATGAGTTGCGCCCACCCAAATCAATGTGTGAGATTTTTTCACCATACCCACCAAGGACTTTCGATAGCAATGCATACTTCGGCAATAGGTTTAGATCGATGGAGTTTAGATCCAGCATAATGCCATGGTTCTGCTGATCGAGACACCGTACCTCCGATACTCCTTTTCTGATTGCCGCCTTTTGCAAATAAGGGTCCATATCAGTGATGACGTAACAGCGTTCTTTAAGTACGTTATCACCAAAGATTTCAGCCACACTATCCATCAGTTTTTTGGCGGAAATCACTGGCAGATTTTCACAATCTTCTTTCTTACTGAACACGATAAAATCATGTAATGTAACGACATGACCTTTGTTTTGTGCCCCATCCCGTAATGGGAACCTGGCAACACGCTGCAGAATACTGGCATCATCGGACCCTCCGGTTTCTTTTTTCAAATAGCCATAAATAGATTTGTCCGATTCAGCCATGAGCACTTTAATATATTTATTTGTTAGTTTCGTCGCCAGAGTGGATATTAGTGCAGAGCGAGGATTTCCTTCCCATCTGCAGGGAAGATGAAATAATACAACACTCCCCTTAGAGATTGCGCCTTTATTAAGTGCCATCTCTATAATATTTAACAAACGTGCGGTATGCCCACCGCCTGTAGGTGAAAAGCTAACAATGATTAATTTTGCGGCTTGGTTACGGATAAAATCAGTAATATCAATTTTCATATAGTTACAATCCCTTGTGATAAATCACTTACCTCGTTAACGATTTACCGATCTCGCCACGCGATTATAGGTATGGCGCACACCACGAATAGCAATGCTGTAAGCCAGTATATTTTCAGGAAGGGCAATCCCCATGTAACCTGTATCACCAATATGATGCAGGTCAGCCCCCGCCATTTTGCTCATTAAAGCAATCCGGCGAAGCGTATTTACATCGGCGCCTTCCTGAGACGTTCCCACGGCGGTTATTGCAAGAATCCCGCAGGAATGAGCGCAGTCGATCAACGCGGACACTTTTTCCTGGCTCATTCCAGGAACGGTTCCAGGTGCGGGAACGAGCACAATATCAGCCCCTTGCTCGGCAAACCAGCGCAGATCTTCTTCGTTAATGATGGCTCTGCCGCTCTCCCGTACCACGCCTGCACCGTGCATTTTCCCCGTAACCAGGATAGCGTCAGCACCCACGGCATCGCGTATTTCCCTTACCGCCTGTCCCAGTGCGCGATTGCTAACGCCATTATTCGGATTCCCCGTTAGCACCAGGATTTTTGCCCCCATAGAAACCAGCTTACGGGCATTGGTTGCCGTTGCTGCACGTCCCGGTTTCATTTTCCAGATATCGTCATGACTGGCAGCAAACTCATGATCTACAGCCTCAAGGTTAACCCCGATAATCCGCCCAGTCAGATGCTGCAATGTACGCAATGTTTCTTCAGGCACGGTATTTTCTGGCATCCCCAAAATCTGCGGATGCTCACAGTCAAACATGTTGATGAGTAGAATGTCTGCTCCCTGAGACGCGGCAAGCTCGGCGTTGGTGACTGTATTGAGCAACGGTTGGGTTATCGCGATAGTCTCACTGACCAGCACTCTCCCCTCGCTGGCACGAATAGCGTAAAGCAACTCATGCTTGTCCATCGTCGACAAATCAGACGCACTACAATCGAGAAAACGTTTATGTCCCATAAAACAATCAATCCTTATCTTTTTATTTATATACCAATAATGTACCTAATATAGACAATAAGTGATCTTTTATATGCCTATCCAGATGGTGTGGGTCATTTTGTGATCAAAATAACGCTGTTTTTTCATTTTTATTGCTGTAGACGGTGACATGTGCAGTGTAGTGGATAAGAATTGGTTTATAACGTAATCAGGTTTGAACGGACATCAGGAGGAAGAATGCCCGCAACTCAGGTCGCTGTATTTCATCTGGATGAAGCCAGTGCGATGCCTCTGTACATGCAGCTGGTTAACGCCATCAAAGTGGATATTGCGGCGGGAAAAATGCGTCCCGGAGATGCCGTGCCGTCCGAGCGTACGCTGGTTGATATGCTGAAGATCGCGCGCGGAACGGTCCGTAAGGCGCTGCAACAGTTGCTGGAAGAGGGGGTAATTACTCGTAATCAGGGCTCGGGCACCTTTATCGCGCCGCATGTGCGTCAGTCACTACCATTGCTGGAAAGTTTCAGTGAAATGGCAGTTGCCAGTGGTGGGAAAGCACAAAGCGAGCTTGTCGGGTACCTGCGTCGTGAATCAGTTTCGGAGGAGCGCCGAGCTCTGAAACTGGCAGAAGATAACAGTGAGGTCGTGGAACTGACCAGATTGAGGAAGATTAATGGTATTGCCGTTTCTCTTCAGACGGCGATTTTACCTGCGCCTCTGCTGGATAAAATCAGCGAACTGGATGAATCGTTATATCTGCATCTGGAGAAAAAAGGCTCGCCGGTGCTTCGGGCAATCCAGCGCTTCAGCGCGGTACCAGTGGACAGTAAACTGGCATACTACCTGAATATTGGAGAGCATGAGCCACTTCTGCTGGTGACCCGCACAGGCTTCACTCACGAGGACAAACCCGTGGAATATACCCGGACATGGTGCCTGAATGATTACTACGATTTTACGGTTGAGTTACATCGAAAAGAACCATAAAAAGAATCTATTCACACGTCTCCCGAAAACGAATCATGTATGAGATGACAATAACCAGTAGAACTAATTGACGTCTACTATTCATGTGTACACAGGCTTCGTCATCACTGGCTTTACGCTCCAGCGCGGCGATCTGGCTGTCGGTCAGTTCAATGCCATCGCGGGCCACTTTCTCTTCCAGAGCTTTCAGGCGTTTTTTGAAGTTCTCAAGGTTATGACGTAACCAGACGGAACGGACACCACTGCCGGAGATAAAGAAGCCCCAGTCGCATAATGCGTACCGGGGCTTCTTCATTAAACCGTATTATTTTTTGGCTGCGCGTTCGAAGGAAGCAATGATTTCTGCTTTCGCGGCTTCAGCGTTTTCCCAGCCGTCCACTTTCACCCATTTGCCTTTTTCGAGATCTTTGTAGTGCTCGAAGAAGTGGGTGATCTGCGCTTTCAGCAGTTCTGGCAGATCGTTCACATCTTTAATGTGATCGTACTCTTTGCTCAGTTTGGTGTGCGGAACAGCGACCAATTTCGCATCTTCGCCAGATTCGTCGGTCATTTTCAGCACGCCAACCGGACGGCAGCGAATCACAGAGCCTGGCTCCAGCGGGTACGGCGTCGGCACCAGCACGTCAACCGGGTCACCATCCAGGGAGAGGGTGTGGTTGATGTAACCGTAGTTGCACGGATAGAACATCGCGGTGGACATAAAACGGTCAACGAACAGCGCGCCGCTTTCTTTGTCAACTTCATATTTGATCGGGTCAGCATTAGCCGGGATTTCGATAACTACGTAGATATCTTCTGGCAGATCTTTACCCGCCGGGACGTTCAATAAGCTCATGTTTGTTTCCTTTAAAATGTGTGGCAAACAAGTGCCGGGTATTATAGCCAACTGGCGGTGAATGTCTTCGCCTGTTTTAACTTACTCACACATTTTCAGAGCGTTTCGCATTCCCTTTTTATGACCATTTTATCCATAACAATAGCAGCATCCTGAATAATTTTGTGGAAGCGATTACAACGTGATTTTTTACCACACTGCAACAGTTAAATTTCCGTAAGATCAAGAGCGGATTTAGGGTATATCAGAGTGCGTCATTTCGCGCGCCAGATCGCAACTGGCAATCAACAATTCATTCACTTTTCCAATTTGTGATGTAACGCATTCTGTTACATCGCGGTTTGTCTATAGTTTTCCCCGCAGGTGAAGTTGTAGCCAACAATAACCCTACGAGGATGCTCTTATGTGGAAGCGCTTACTTCTTGTCACAGCAGTTTCGGCAGCCATGTCGTCTATGGCGATGGCCGCCCCTTTAACCGTAGGATTTTCGCAGGTCGGATCAGAATCCGGCTGGCGAGCCGCTGAAACCAATGTCGCGAAAAGCGAAGCCAGCAAACGCGGTATTACGCTGAAAATCGCCGACGGTCAGCAAAAACAGGAAAACCAGATCAAAGCCGTACGTTCGTTTATCGCTCAGGGCGTGGACGCCATCTTTATTGCGCCAGTGGTGGCAACAGGCTGGGAGCCGGTACTGAAAGAAGCGAAAGACGCCAAAATTCCGGTGTTCCTGCTCGATCGCTCCATCGATGTTAAAGATAAATCGCTCTATATGACCACCGTCACCGCCAACAACATTCTTGAAGGCAAGCTGATTGGCGAATGGCTGGTGAAAACCGTGGATGGCAAACCGTGTAATGTCGTTGAACTGCAAGGTACCGTCGGTGCCAGCGTGGCGATCGATCGTAAGAAAGGGTTTGCCGAAGCTATTTCTCAAACCCCCAACATCAAGATTATTCGTTCGCAATCCGGCGACTTTACCCGCAGTAAGGGTAAAGAGGTGATGGAGAGCTTCATCAAGGCGGAAAACAACGGCAAAAACATCTGCATGGTTTACGCCCATAACGATGACATGGTAATCGGTGCGATTCAGGCGATCAAAGAAGCGGGCCTGAAACCAGGCAAAGATATCCTGACCGGCTCCATTGACGGCGTGCCGGATATCTACAAAGCGATGATAGACGGCGAAGCCAACGCCAGCGTCGAACTGACGCCGAACATGGCCGGTCCGGCTTTCGACGCGTTAGAGAAATTCAAAAAAGACGGCACCCTGCCGCCGAAGCTGACTATCACCAAATCCATCCTCTATCTGCCGGATACGGCGAAAGAGGAGCTGGAGAAAAAGAAAAATATGGGTTATTGAGTCGCGAAAACCCTCTCCCCATCGGGGAGAGGGTAATGGTTTAAGGGGTCGACAATGAACGCGGAAGCACACCAGGAAATCCTGCGTACCGAAGGCTTAAGTAAATTCTTTCCCGGCGTCAAAGCGCTCGATAACGTGGATTTCAGCCTGCGGCGTGGCGAGATCATGGCGCTGCTTGGGGAAAACGGCGCCGGGAAATCAACGCTGATTAAAGCGTTAACCGGCGTTTATCATGCGGATAAAGGGGCTATCTGGCTGGAAGGTCAGCAGATCAGTCCCAAAAACACCGCCCATGCACAGCAGCTCGGTATCGGTACCGTGTACCAGGAAGTGAACCTGCTGCCGAATATGTCGGTGGCGGATAATTTATTTATTGGCCGCGAACCGCGGCGTTTTGGTTTGCTGCGCCGCAAAGAGATGGAAAAACGCGCGACCGAGCTGATGGCATCTTACGGTTTCTCGCTGGACGTGCGCGAGCCGCTCAACCGTTATTCGGTGGCGATGCAACAGATCGTCGCGATCTGCCGCGCCATCGATCTGTCAGCCAAAGTGCTGATCCTCGATGAACCGACCGCCAGCCTTGATACCCAGGAAGTGGAGATGCTGTTTACGCTGATGCGCCAGCTTCGCGACCAGGGCGTCAGTCTGATTTTCGTCACCCACTTTCTCGATCAGGTTTATGAAGTCAGCGATCGCATTACCGTACTGCGTAACGGCGGTTTTGTTGGCTGTCGCGAAACCCGCGAGCTGCCACAAATCGATCTGGTGAAAATGATGCTGGGCCGCGAGCTGGACAGCAATGCGCTGCAGCGCGCAGGACGTACGCTGTTGAGCGATAAACCGGTTGCAGCGTTCAGCGGCTATGGCAAAAAAGGCGTCATCGCGCCGTTTGATCTGGAAGTTCGCCCCGGCGAAATCGTCGGCCTGGCCGGGCTGTTGGGTTCCGGGCGCACCGAAACCGCCGAAGTGATTTTTGGCATCAAACCCGCCGATAGCGGCAGCGCAATCATCAAAGGCAAGAGCCAGACACTCCGTTCTCCGCATCAGGCTTCGTGCCTGGGAATAGGTTTTTGCCCGGAAGATCGCAAAACCGATGGCATTATCGCGGCGGCTTCCGTACGTGAAAACATTGTGCTGGCGTTGCAGGCGCAGCGCGGCTGGCTGCGGCCGATTCCGCGCAAAGAGCAAAACGCGATTGCCGAGCGTTTCATCCGCCAGTTGGGGATCCGCACACCGAGCGCCGAGCAGCCGATTGAGTTTCTCTCCGGCGGCAACCAGCAAAAAGTGCTGCTCTCGCGCTGGTTGTTGACCCGACCTCAATTTCTGATCCTCGATGAACCAACGCGCGGTATCGACGTCGGCGCGCACGCCGAGATCATTCGTCTGATTGAAACCCTCTGCGCTGATGGCCTGGCGCTGCTGGTTATTTCCTCTGAACTGGAGGAACTGGTGGGCTATGCGGATCGCGTGATCATCATGCGCGATCGCAAACAGGTGGCGGAGATCCCGCTCGCAGAGCTGTCGGTTCCGGCGATCATGAATGCCATTGCGGCGTAAGGAGTAGAGTGTGATGCCTCAAACTGTGGGTCAAACCGGGCAGCCGAAGCGCCGCTTTAACTGGCCCACCGGAACGCCCCAGCTTATCGCGCTGGTGCTGGTTCTGGTGGTGGACAGCCTGGTCGCACCCCATTTTTATCAGGTGGTGCTGCAGGATGGTCGCCTGTTCGGCAGCCCGATCGACATCCTTAACCGCGCTGCACCCGTCGCGTTGCTGGCGATTGGTATGACGCTGGTGATCGCTACTGGCGGCATCGATCTTTCTGTTGGCGCGGTGATGGCGATTGCCGGCGCAACAGCGGCATCGCTCACAGTCTCCGGGCACAGCCTGACGGTAGTGCTGCTGGCCGCGCTGGGCACCGGCGTGCTGGCCGGATTGTGGAACGGCATTCTGGTGGCGATCCTCAAGATCCAGCCTTTTGTCGCCACGCTGATCCTGATGGTGGCAGGGCGCGGCGTGGCACAGTTAATCACCTCCGGGCAGATTGTCACCTTTAACGCGCCGTCACTGGCGTGGATCGGCAGCGGATCACTGTTGCTGCTCCCGACGCCGGTGATTATCGCACTAGTCACGCTGCTGCTGTTCTGGCTGTTTACCCGTAAAACGGCACTCGGCATGTTTATTGAAGCGGCAGGGATTAATATTCGCGCGGCAAAAAACGCCGGGGTGAATACGCGCACCGTGGTGATGTTGACCTACGTTTTGAGTGGCGTGTGTGCGGCTATCGCCGGGGTGATCGTCGCGGCGGATATTCGCGGCGCAGATGCCAATAACGCCGGGTTGTGGCTGGAGCTGGATGCCATTCTGGCGGTGGTCGTTGGCGGCGGCTCGTTAATGGGCGGGCGGTTTAATCTTGTACTCTCGGTGATCGGTGCGCTGATTATTCAGGGTATGAATACCGGGATTTTGCTCTCCGGTTTCCAGCCGGAACTCAACCAGGTCGTAAAAGCGGTGGTGGTGATGTGTGTACTGATTGTCCAGTCACCGCGCTTTATCGCGCTGATTAAAGGAGTACGCGGTCATGATAAAACGTAATTTGCCGCTGATGATAACGTTAGGCGTGTTTGTACTCGGTTATCTCTACTGCCTGACGCAGTTTCCCGGTTTTGCCTCGACGCGTGTGATATGCAATATCCTGACGGATAACGCCTTTCTGGGAATTATCGCCGTTGGTATGACCTTCGTGATCCTCTCCGGCGGAATCGATTTGTCCGTCGGCTCGGTGATCGCCTTCAGCGGCGTCTTTCTGGCAAAAGCTATTGGTGACTGGGGGATTTCGCCGCTGCTCGCTTTCCCGATTGTTTTACTGATGGGCTGTGCTTTCGGCGCGTTTATGGGGCTGCTGATCGATGCGTTAAAAATCCCGGCATTTATCATCACCCTCGCGGGGATGTTCTTCCTGCGTGGCGTCAGCTACCTGCTCTCGGAAGAATCGATTCCGATTAATCACCCGATCTATGATTCGCTCTCCAGCCTCGCGTGGATGATCCCAGGCGGCGGACGGTTGAGCGCTATGGGATTATTAATGTTACTGGTGGTGGTAGTGGGGATTTTCCTTGCCCACCGCACCCGTTTTGGCAATGAAGTGTATGCCGTTGGCGGCAACGCGACGTCGGCGAACCTGATGGGGATCTCCACCCGCAGTACCACCATTCGCATCTATATGCTTTCTACCGGCCTGGCGACTCTGGCGGGCATTGTCTTCTCGATTTATACCCAGGCCGGTTATGCGCTGGCGGGTGTAGGCGTGGAACTGGACGCTATTGCCTCGGTGGTGATTGGCGGGACATTGCTCAGCGGCGGCGTGGGCACGGTGCTGGGAACGTTGTTTGGTGTGGCGATTCAGGGGCTGATCCAGACCTATATTAACTTCGATGGGACGCTCAGCTCGTGGTGGACGAAAATCGCCATCGGCATCCTGTTGTTTATTTTTATCGCGTTGCAACGCGGCCTGACCGTACTGTGGGAGAACCGTCAAAGCTCTCCTGTAACACGCATTAACACAGCGGAAATAAAGTAATAACACATTGAAGTTATTACTTTCTCCTAAAGTAAATCCGGTAGCGGTCGATAACTGACGATATGGGCTTAATTTACGCCGAAAAGTATCGCTGCTACCGGAATTCACATCATGCTTAAAACGCTTTCGATCCGTACTGGTTTACTTTCTATACTGGCCGTTATGACTCTGCTGCTGCTGTTGGTCAGCGGCATCGGGGTGTATGCACTCAATAAAAGCTCCTCGTCGCTGGAGCGAATTAGTCAACTTCAGGGCGAAAAAATGGCGCGCCTGAGCGAGGGATACACGCTGATTTTGCGGGCGCGTAACGAAGCCGGTCAGGCGGTGCGGATGATGGAAGTGGGGTTGCTGGATGACGCCGCGAAATCTGTGAAGCAGATCAATGGCGAAATTGCGCAGGGTGAAGAGTCTCTCAGCAAAGTGATCGCCGCCGGTGTGGATGATGAGCATGGTTCCGCTCTGCTTGCCGGGGTGGCAAAAAGCTACGGCGATTACGTGAACCAGGGCATTAAACCGATGCAGGATGCGCTCAATCAGCAAAGTGCGGATGCCTACTACGATTTGCTGGAAAACAAACTAATCCCCATTTCTCGCCAGTTCGACAACGATATGCAAGCTTTCCAGAAGTGGGGCGAAGCTAGCGGCAGAGCGGAAGTGGATGCCGTACAGAGCAGCAAACGCGTTGTAATGCTGCTGATTCTGGTGGTGGCGCTGTTGGTGGCCGGGATTATCGTGCTGGCCTGGCTGGCGCTGCGCCATATGCTGCTGAAACCCCTGGATCGTTCTATTGAACAGCTTGAGCAGGTTGCGGCTGGCAATTTGATTGCGGTAAAAGCCGAGGCGAGCAGTAAAGAATTTAACCGTCTGAATGCGGCCATCGAAGAGATGCGCCACTCGCTGATAAGCTCCGTCACCCGTGTTCGCGATGCCAGCGCGCAAATCGATACTGGCAGCCGTGAACTGGCCGCTGGCAACGTCGATCTGTCGCAACGCACGGAATCAACGGCGACATCGCTTGAACAAACGGCTGCCAGCATGGAGCAGCTCACCGCCACAGTGAAACTGAACGCCGATAACGCCGAGCAGGCGCATAAACTGGCTAAAACCGTTTCCGATACCGCCGATCGCGGCAGTGAAATGGTCTGCTATGTGATTGAAAAAATGCGCGAGATCTCCAGCAGCTCCGATCGCATCGCCGATATTCTCAGCGTGATTGATGCCATTGCTTTCCAGACCAATATCCTTGCGTTGAACGCTGCGGTTGAAGCGGCGCGAGCGGGAGAGCAGGGGCGTGGTTTCGCGGTGGTTGCCGGGGAAGTGCGTAATTTAGCCAGCCGTAGCGCAGAATCGGCGAAAGAGATCCGCCATCTAATAAGCAGCTCGCAGTCGCAGGTGTCTGAAGGCAGTGATCTGGCGATGCAGGCGGGTGAAACGATGGATGAAATCGCCGAAGAAGTGCTGCGTATGACCAAACTGATGCGCGAAATCGCCAACGCATCGCAGGAGCAGAGCCGGGGTATTGAGCAGGTCAATATCGCGGTCAGTCAGATGGATGAAACTGCGCAGCAGAATGCGGCGCTGGTACAACAATCGTCTGCCGCGACCCGTTCGCTGGAAGAGCAGTCGCGCGAGCTGTTGCAAGCGATGGCATCATTCCGCCTGCAAACCCAGGGATAATCAAAGGAAGACAAATGGGTGTTTGTATTCAATGTGATAATGAGGCACTGAAGGGCAGCGATTTAGGTGCCGTATTTCCTCATCTCTGAGCGCGTTAAACGGACTTTCGTGCGCTAAAAAAGCGCCACCGGTGTGGCGCTTTACTACTCTTTCCCTGCGCTTACGCGTCCGGGAATTCACGCATAAAACGTTCTACATCATCAACCATGTGCTCATTGCCGACGAAGAACGGACGGCGCTGGTGCAGGCTTTCCGGTTGAATATCCAGAATGCGCTCTTTCCCATCGCTCGCTTTGCCGCCCGCCTGTTCAGCGAGGAACGCCATCGGGTTGCACTCATACAACAGACGTAGTTTCCCTTGCGGGTGGCTTGCGGTGCTTGGGTAGAGGTAGATACCGCCTTTCAGCAGATTGCGGTGGAAATCCGCGACCAGCGAGCCGATATAGCGCGTGGTATACGGACGGTTGGTCGCTTTATCCTCTTGCTGGCAGAACTTCAGGTACTTTTTCACACCCTGCGGGAATTTGATGTAGTTCCCTTCGTTGATGGAGTAGGTATTACCACGCTCCGGGAACTTCATACGCTCCTGGCACAGGCAGAAAACGCCGAGTGATGGATCGTATGTAAAGGCATGAACACCGCAGCCAGTGGTGTAAACCAGCATAGTGGACGAACCGTAGACCACATAGCCCGCAGCAACCTGTTTGTTGCCCGGTTGCAGGAAGTCTTCTTCTGTAACCGACGTGCCGACAGGAGTCACGCGGCGGTAAATAGAGAAAATGGTTCCGACAGAGACGTTAACGTCGATGTTCGATGAGCCATCAAGAGGATCCATCAGCACCACGTATTTGGCGTGTTCACAACCTTCGAAAACGACAATTTCGTCCTCTTCTTCAGAAGCGACACCGGCCACGATATCGCGTGCGCGAAGTGCAGCTTTCAGTTTTTCGTTTGCGAACAGGTCGAGTTTTTGTTGCTCCTCGCCCTGGACGTTTTCAGCACCGCTTGCACCCAGGATATCGACCAGACCGGCCTTATTGATATCACGATGAATGATCTTGGCGCCCAGTTTTATCGCCGACAGCAAAGCAGTTAATTCACCGGTGGCGTGTGAGAACTCGTGCTGCTTTTCGACAATAAATTCACCTAACGTTTTCATAACACTTTCCCTGCATGTATATGGAGTAAAGCGATCTTGTCCTGAAGGTTTCAGGTTGCTGGTGACAGCAAGTTCCGGATAGTAAACAGCCTGAACCTTAACAGCCAGCGCTTTCGAAGTCGAAAACGTGACGGACTTACAACAATACTAACAAAGATTCAACAGTTCGCGCTCAGGTGAATCGCGCCAGCAGTATGGGGATTATCCTGAAATGCAGTTCTCAGACGTTAAACATATGCGTAAAATGTGCGCCAGTTTTGGAAAGGATAAAAATGTATGCGCATTCATATTTTGGGAATTTGTGGCACTTTCATGGGCGGCCTGGCCTTGCTGGCGCGTTCGCTGGGACATCAGGTTACGGGCTCCGACGCCAATATTTACCCGCCGATGAGCACGCTGCTTGAAAAGGAAGGCATTGAGCTGATTGAAGGTTATGACGCAAGCCAGCTCGATCCTGTACCGGATTTGGTGATTATCGGCAATGTCATGAGGCGCGGTAATCCATGTGTGGAAGTGGTGCTGGAGAAAAACATTCCGTTTATGTCCGGCCCGCAGTGGCTGCACGATTTTGTTCTGCGCGATCGCTGGGTCGTTGCCGTTGCCGGTACGCACGGCAAAACCACTACCGCCGGGATGGTAACCTGGATCCTCGAAGCCTGTGGCTACAAGCCGGGCTTTGTCATTGGTGGCGTACCCGGGAACTTTGAGGTTTCTGCGCGTCTGGGCGACAGTCCTTTCTTCGTCATCGAAGCCGATGAGTATGACTGTGCTTTCTTCGATAAGCGTTCCAAATTCGTTCATTACTGCCCGCGCACGCTGATTCTGAATAACCTTGAATTCGATCATGCGGATATTTTTGACGACCTGAAGGCGATTCAGAAGCAGTTCCACCACCTGGTGCGCATCGTGCCGGGGCAGGGGAAAATCATCTGGCCGGAAAACGACATCAACCTGAAGCAGACCATGGCGATGGGCTGCTGGAGCGAGCAGGAGCTGGTGGGCGAACAGGGCCACTGGCAGGCGAAGAAACTGACCACCGATGCCTCAAGCTGGGAAGTATGGCTGGACGGCGCATGCGTCGGGCTGGTGAACTGGGGGCTGGTGGGCGAGCACAACATGCATAACGGTTTGATGGCCATTGCCGCCGCGCGCCATGTTGGCGTTGCACCGGCGGATGCCGCCAGTGCGCTGGGCTCGTTTATCAATGCCCGCCGTCGCCTGGAGCTGCGCGGGGAAGTGAACGGCGTAACGGTGTATGACGATTTCGCGCACCACCCAACGGCGATCCTCGCCACGCTGGCTGCGCTGCGCGGCAAAGTCGGCGGTACGGCGAAAATCATCGCCGTGCTGGAACCGCGTTCCAACACGATGAAAATGGGCATCTGTAAAGACGATCTGGCACCATCGCTGGGACGCGCTGATGAAGTGTTCCTGCTGCAGCCGCAGCATATTCCGTGGCTGGTTGCGGAAGTGGTGGATGCCTGCGTGCAGCCTGCTCACTGGAGCGCGGATGTCGATACGCTGGCGGAGATGATCATCAAAACCGCACAGCCTGGCGATCACATTCTGGTGATGAGTAACGGCGGTTTCGGCGGTATTCACCAGAAGCTGCTTGATGGCTTAGCGAAAAAAGCTGAGGCCGAAGCGGAAAAACGCTAACCGCTGGCTGAAATAAAAAACCGCGACCGGGAAACCGGCGCGGTTTTTTATGGCTGTGGATTACTCTTTTGCCATCGGCGTATCGATAGTTTGCGGCGTTTTGCTGCCCTGAATCTCTTTCACGCGTTTCTCTACATCAGCTACCAGGGAGCTGTTATGCAGCAGGGTGTAAGTCAGATCGAAGCGTGTACTCTGGCCCGGCTGCAGCTGTTTTACGCGTTTTTGCGCGCGTTCAATAGTGACCGGATAGGCATAGCTGGTGCCCGGCTCAATCCCGGTTACATAGCCCTGTTTTTCCGTATCGGTGTTTTTCCACATCGTCAGCACCGGCAGTTGTTCGGTGTTATAGCTAATTGCCACCCCTTTATCGCCCGCTTTGTTCACCAGTGCGGCCACCGTCTGTTTACTGGCATCGGCCAGCGGTTTGATATTAAACACCATCTCGTCAAAGCCTTTGGTCGGCCCGGCGTAGGTTTGCCACTCTTTCAGGCCGCCTTTGGCGTAGTCATTGAAGGGGCTGACATTTTCATACGGCGTTATAAAACGCGCGCCCTGCTCAAGAATTGGTTTGCTGAAGTTGCTGTGATAGATAATTTGATAGTCGTGTGGGTAATCCGCGTGGTTGGTCAGCACATCATGCAGGCTGAAGCTGTTGCTGCCAGGAATATAGCGCAGCTCCGTCTCCGTTTGCAGATCCACTTTTTTAAATGCACTCTCTTTTACCAGCCCGCGAATCCGAATTTCATAAGGCGCTGTTTCGCTGACATCCACCGAAACCTGGGACGCTGGCGTGTTGCCCACTTTGCCGTGCAGGGTATAAATCTGCCCGTCAGCGGTGACCGGATGGCCGGTCCATTCATAACCACAGCGCACCACCATCTCGTTGAAACCTTCCAGCCAGCCCAGGCCGTTACGGCTTTCGAGGTTAATAAATGCCGGGTTGACTACCTCTTTAACCGGTGAATTCCAGCCCATATGTACGCCAAAACCGTCGGCGTAAAGCAAATTCATGCCGCGTGTCGGACTAAGGGCAATGGTGAGGCCGTTTTTGCTGCTCAGTTTAATGACTTTACTGCCTTCCTGCTTACCACCGTGCAGCACCACCTGTTCAATGCTGAATTGCTGGCCTTTGATGTTCAGCTGATCGCTGGTGATCCGCCAATTTCCTTGCTCTGTACCGCTTTCAGCACTTGTCAGCACCCAGGTTTTCGCCATCGCAGGGCCAGAGATAAGCAGTGCAAGAGCGGAAAGCATTACTGTCTTTTTCATCATCCCATCCTTTTTAGCTGAATCGATTATAGTCACCACAGCAAAAATCTACGTTTTGCGCAGCGGAGAAAATGTGATCCGATTCATCTGATGAAAAAAAGTGCAGAGTCATGCATGAAAAGCGAACATTGATCCCATTTGTGAGAGAAATGAAACATATACATATAATAAAGTTGTGATCAGTGATGGTTTTAGCTTTAACGATTCAGCCAATCAGGTGTGCTTCATAAAGAGATTAAGAAAAATGCGGGAGAAAATCCCTCCCCTGGCGGAGAGGGTTATTACAGGGTGATTACTGCTCGCTGGTTTCGGCCAGTTCGCGCAGATACTGGAAAATCAAACGCGCGGATTTTGGCGGTTTGTTGCCTTCTTTCTCTTTCTGCGCATTGCGGATAAGCGAACGCAGTTGCTGGCGGTCAGCGTTCGGCCACAGGTTCAGCACTTCCGGCACCGCATCGTCGCCCTCTTCGATCAGACGATCGCGAATCTGCTCCAGCTTATGGAAAAACGCCACCTGCTGGTTGTGACGGTTTTTCAGCTTATCCAGCGCCTGGCGGATAGGATCCACGTCGCGTTGACGCAGCAGTTTACCGATCAGCTGCAACTGGCGGCGGCGGCCCTCTTTTTTGATGCGCTGCGCCAGTTCAATGGCGTCACGCAGATCCTGGTCTAGTGGGAGTTTATCCAGCGAGTTTTTCCCCAGATCTACCATTTCCGCGCCAAGCTGCTTTAATTCTTCAGCATCGCGCTTAATTTCACTTTTACTGACCCAGATGATCTCATCATCTTCGTCTTCAATATCATTACCGGGCACGTCATCGAGCCAGTCGTCGGGCTGCTTTGTCATCTCAGGCTCCTTAAAAAAGAGGCTAATGTTACCAGTTAAGGCGCACACTGAAAAACGGTTCTCTGTTAGACTTCAAAGATTCTCTCCCTTAATTATGGCATTGGCGATGAAAGTAATCACACAAGTTGCACAACAACGCAAAACGCTGGAAGAAGCGGTTTCCACGGCACTGGAGCTGGCCTCCGGGAAAGCGGATGGTGCTGAAGTGGCGGTCAGCAAAACCACCGGGATCGGCGTCAGCACGCGCTACGGTGAAGTGGAGAATGTAGAATTTAACAGTGACGGCGCGCTGGGGATCACCGTTTATCACCAGAACCGCAAAGGCAGCGCGTCATCCACCGATCTCAGCCCGGATGCCATCGCCCGTACGGTGCAGGCCGCGCTGGATATTGCCCGCTACACCTCGCCGGATCCTTACGCGGGCGTAGCAGACAAAGAGTTGCTGGCCTTCGACGCACCGGATCTCGATCTTTTCCACCCGGCGGAAGTGACGCCGGATGAAGCGATTGCGTGGGCAGCTCGCGCTGAACAAACTGCGCTAAAAGCTGACAAACGCATCACCAATACCGAAGGCGGCAGCTTCAACAGCCACTACGGCATCAAAGTTTTCGGCAACAGCCTCGGTATGCTGCAAAGCTACTGCTCTACCCGTCATTCGCTGTCGAGCTGCGTGATTGCTGAAGAGAACGGCGAAATGGAGCGCGATTATGCGTACACCATTGGCCGCGATATCAACGACCTGAAAACGCCGGAGTGGGTAGGTGAAGAGTGTGCTAAGCGCACGCTGTCGCGCCTCTCGCCGCGTAAACTGCCGACCATGAAAGCGCCAGTGATTTTCGGTCATGAAGTGGCAACTGGGCTGTTCGGTCATCTGGTGGGCGCGATCGCTGGTGGCGCGGTGTACCGTAAATCGACTTTCCTGCTCGACTATCTCGGCAAACAGATCCTGCCGGAATGGATGACCATTGAAGAGCATCCGCACCTGCGTAAAGGGCTGGCTTCGACGCCGTTCGACAGTGAAGGCGTGCGCACCGAACGCCGCGACATCATTAAAGATGGCGTGTTGATGCAGTGGCTGCTGACCAACTACTCCGCGCGTAAACTGGGGCTGAAAAGCACCGGCCACGCTGGCGGTATTCACAACTGGCGCATTGCCGGACGCGGCCTGAGTTTTGAGCAGATGTTAAAAGATATGGGCACCGGTTTGGTGGTAACCGAACTGATGGGCCAGGGCGTGAGCGGTATTACCGGCGATTATTCCCGTGGCGCTTCCGGCTTCTGGGTAGAAAATGGCGAAATTCAGTATCCAGTGAGCGAAATTACCATCGCCGGCAACTTAAAAGAGATGTGGCGCAATATTGTTACCATCGGTGACGATATTGAACAGCGCAGTAACATTCAGTGTGGTTCAGTGTTGTTACCGGAGATGAAAATCGCCGGACAATAATATTACTCCGTGGCGCAATGCAGTGCGCCTTTCGCGTAAATAATAAAAAGGAAGTGAGCAATGCGTAAAAACCTGCTAGCAATCTTTGCTGTATCGTCATTATTTGTCGGTTCGACGGTGTTTGCCGCCGATCTCGGTGGGGATATGGATACCCTCAACGAAAATCTCAAAGTGGTGCAGAAAAGCAGTGACGCCACAGAAATGAAAGATGCGTTAACCAAAATGCGTATCGCTGCGCTGGATGCGCAGAAAAGCACGCCGCCGAAGCTGGAAGGCAAAGCGCCGGATAGCGCCGAGATGAAAGATTTTCGTCACGGCTTTGATATTCTGGTAGGGCAAATCGACGGCGCGCTGAAACTGGCAAATGAAGGCAAAGTGAAAGAAGCACAGGATGCTGCCAAAGGGTTTGTTGATACGCGCAATACCTACCACAAGAAATACCGTTAATTCGGTATCTGACTCTCGGTATCTGATTATATGAAGCGGGGTAATTGCCCCGCTTTTTACTTCCGTTTCTTGATCTGAATTTCCGGTGTCCGCTTTTTATTGTTTGCTTCCCTGGTGCTGTTTCATTTTTTAAAACGTGTTACGTCAGGGGAGAAAAATCATCTTCCCGCTAAACAACCGGTTCTCCAGCAGGCGATGCGCCTCTTCCGATGCATCTGCTGCGTTTGCCCGGTCGTCCGCTGCAACCACTGGTCGCCTCTTTCACCGATCATCTTCTGCATGAGCTGAAGGCGGATCAGCAATAAGAAAACCTTATTGTGCTCACGCTTTTCCCTTCGGCTTTCGCATTTTTTTCTGCTTCCGCAAGGGCATTTTTCCGCTTCTTTTGCGTAAATCTGTGACGCCTGCGCAGTGATATATCTCTTCCCTGACGATTTATGTGGCGCAGATCACTAACGCCTTTTCCCTTTCCACTTTGAAGTGGAAAACTCCTCGCTACAAACTCGTAACCTGTAACGTTAGTTTTATCTCAACGAGATGAATGGGGTACGACGAGTGAATAACGGAGCGGTAATGAACGATGCCCAAGAGCGGGCGGAGCAAACGGCAATCCTTGCCGGGCGTATGCTGACGCAGGTCTATGCGCTGCTGAGCAATCACGGTATCGCGCCGAATGCGGTACAGCAGCAGATGCTGACCTCCCATGTTCGCGCGATGGCGCACCGGTCAGTGACCGGCGAACCGCTGCCGGACGTGGATGCCAGCCTGTTTGATGAAATCTCGCCTGAATCAATGAACCTGGCCCGTGAAGTGGTGGCGGCGTTTGGCAATCTTCCGGAAGAAGAAGCCTGGCTGTTGTCGGTGCACTTCGAAGTGGCAAAAGAGAACCTGTAAGGAACAAAAAATGGAACAAATTACCGTAGTGATTGGCGATCGTCTTGGCAAAGGCCAGAAAGTCGCAGCCGGTGTTGAAAAAGCGGGTGGCCGCGCCGTGGTGGTACCGGGCGTGGCGGCAGATATGAAACTGGGTGATGTGATGAAAGTGGAAAACGCCACCTTCGGCATTTCGTTTTGCGGTAGCGGCGGCGCGGGTGCCATCACCGCACAGAACAAACACGGCTATAAAGCCAAATACGGCATGCGCTCTGTAGAAGAAGGCGTTACCGCCATCAATGAAGGCTGCAATGTTCTCGGCTTCGGCTTTATGGACAAAGAAGAGTTAGGCGAGCGCCTGGTGCTGGCCTGGCAGAAAAAATACGGCGCATAACCATGAAAGAACAGTTCACCACCACGGTCAGGGTTAAGGGAACAGGCGAGGCGAAAGCGCGCGCCTTCGCGGATGCGCTGAACCAGGTTCAGGCCGCGGTGATGAAAGCATCGCCGCAGATTTTACTGCGTATCGAGCCACAGGATGTGCAGGTTGTTCATGCGCAGGAAACGACACGGAAAGAGGCGTTTTTATTCCTCTTTCTGCGCCGTGTAAGACGTACGTACAGCGTGGAGCTGGACGTTACCGTCAACGTGACCGCCATCAATCTCGATAAAGTGGACTTCGTCACGAAATAACTCAACGCATACCCGGTGAATCACCTCCGCTGGGTAGAAGAGGGCAGACTGATGTTCTTAATCATACTAATAAAATCGCTCATCATCGGCGGCCTGGTTGGCGTCGGTGTCGGCGCGGGGGCTGCACGCATGTTCCATGCGCCGACCACACAAGGGATGGGCGCATTTCGTACACTGGGCGAACTGAACTCCTGCGAAGGCGATCCAGCATCGCATTTCTCATTCGGCTTAGGCTTCTTCTTTAACGCCTGGGCTTCGTCCGTTGCGGCAGGTTCTTTCACCCAGGACGTTGACCACCGCATCATTCCGAACTGGGGCGCGGCGGCGTTAATGGTGAAAAACCGTAACGTTGGCGAAACCCTGCATGATCCGAAAAAGATGGCGATCGCCTGTGGCCTGATTGGCATGGTGGTCGTCACCTTCCTTAACCTGACGGCTTCCTCCGTTCCTGCGGCCTTGCAAGTCACCGCCGTTAAAGTTCTGGTTCCGGCGGCTAACCTGCTGGTGAACACCGTAATGCCAGTGATCTTCTGGCTGGCGGCCATCGACGCGGGCAAAAAATCGGGTTTCTGGGCGACCGTCTTTGGCGGCGCGGCGCAGCTGATTATGGGCAACGCTGTACCCGGCCTGGTTCTGGGCATTCTGATTGGTAAAGGTGTGGAAGAGAGCGGCTGGAATCGCGTCACTAAAGTGATGATGACGGCTATTATCGCGCTGTTTGTGCTGAGCGCGTTCTTCCGTGGCTTCGATGTGAAAATGATCGAGTCTTTCCACCTGAGCGCGCCGAACTGGCTGGAGCTCATCCACAACTCGCTCAGCGGCAAATAAGGAAGCGAAATGGAACAGAATAAAGGGTTTTGGTACGCCGACTGGTCGTTCCCGATCTTTGTTGGCCTGCTCTCTTCAGGCGTGTTCGCCGGGACACATATGTACTACCTGTATGGCATCGGCGCGTTTAACGAAGTGGCGTTTGTCTCGATGCTGCGTTCCGGCATGGACACCGGCGTATACGGCGCGGTCGCCGCCTTTGGCGCCAGCTTCCTGTTCGCCCGCATTATTGAAGGTTCGCTGGTCGGTATTCTTGATATCGGCGGTGCGATCCAGACCGGTGTCGGACTCGGTGTTCCGGCGCTGTTGCTGGGTGCTGGGATCCTCTTCCCGGTGGAAAACTTTGTCGCCTCGCTGGCAACCGGTCTGGTGATTGGCGTGGTCATTGGCTATCTGATCATTCTGGCGCGTAAGTTCACCATTAACCAGAGCGATTCCACCTACGGCGCAGATGTGATGATGGGCGCGGGTAACGCGTCCGGCCGCTTCCTCGGGCCGCTGATTATCCTCAGTGCCATGACTGCTTCCATTCCTATTGGTATTGGTTCGCTGGTCGGCGCGCTGCTGTTTTACCTCTGGCAGAAACCGATTACGGGCGGCGCGATCCTCGGAGCTATGCTGCTGGGCTCCATTTTCCCGGTTGCCCTTTGAGCCCTACGGGCGCTGCGGCGCCCGTTATTACTGGAGATTCGCATGTTTGATTTACTCCTGCGCCGGGCGCGTCTGGTTGACGATACGCTGACGGATATCGCCATCAAGGCAGGGAAAATCGCCGCGCTGGGCGAGATCAACGGCCCGGCGGTTAAAACGCTCGATCTGCACGGTGAACACTATGTCAGCGCCGGGTGGATTGATTCCCACGTGCACTGCTACCCGAACTCGCCGATTTACCACGATGAACCCGACAGTGTCGGCATCAACACCGGCGTGACGACGGTGATTGACGCGGGCAGTACCGGCGCTGATGATGTCGATGATTTTTATGCCATTACCCGCGAGGCAGCGACCGAAGTGTATGCGCTGCTGAACGTCTCCCGCGTCGGGCTGATTGCCCAGAACGAGCTGGCCAACATGGCGAATATCGACGCGAATGCGGTACATGACGCGATAAAACGCCACCCGAATTTTATCGTCGGCCTGAAAGCGCGCATGAGCAGCAGCGTGGTCGGCGAAAACGGCATCACGCCGCTGGAACGCGCGAAGGCGATTCAGAAAGCCAACGGCGATTTGCCGTTGATGGTGCACATCGGCAACAACCCTCCGAACCTCGATGAAATCGCTGAGCTGCTGACTTCCGGTGACATCATTACCCACTGCTATAACGGTAAACCTAACCGCATTCTGGCGCCGGGCGGCGAGTTACGCGCTTCCGTGGCGCTCGCCATTGCGCGTGGCGTGCGTCTGGATGTCGGGCATGGCAGCGCCAGCTTCAGCTTTGCGGTGGCCAAACAGGCCATCAGCCTCGGCATTCTGCCGCAGACCATCAGTTCTGATATCTACTGCCGCAACCGGATCGATGGCCCGGTGCGATCGCTGGCAAACGTGATGTCCAAATTCCTCGCCATTGGCCTGTCGCTGCCGCAGGTGATTGCCTGCGTGACCGACCACGCCGCCGCTGGCCTGCGTCTGAAGCATAAAGGGCGTCTTGCCGTCGGCTTCGACGCCGATCTGACCATTTTTGACCTACGTCGCCAGTCGGTACTGTTTACCGATGCGGAAAACGACAGCCTACAGGCCGAACAATTACTCACGCCGCTGGCCGCCATTCGCGCGGGCAAAGGCTATCTGACCGAACAAGGGAGTGCAGAACATGCCTTCGATTTATGAAAAGTACAATTTAAAACAGGTGATTAACGCCTCCGGCCGGATGACCGCGCTGGGCGTTTCCACCCCGCGCCCGGAAGTGGTGGAAGCCGTGCTTGGCGGCATGAATCACTATTTCGAAATGAAAGATCTGGTGAACAAAACCGGCGAATACATTGCGAAGCTGCTGGACGTTGAAGCGGCGACTGTTGTCTCCTGCGCCTCAGCGGGGATTGCACAATCCGTTGCTGCGGTGCTGGTGCGCGACAGCAACTGGCTGCTAGAGAATCTGCACAGCACGGTGATTGAGAACAACGAAATCGTGCTGCCGCGCGGTCACAACGTGAACTTCGGCGCACCAGTCGGCACGATGGTGGCGCTCGGCGGCGGGAAAGTGGTGGAAGCGGGTTATGCCAACGAATGTTCCGCCGAGCAACTGGCGGCGGCAATCTCGCCGCGCACGGCCGCGATCCTCTATATCAAATCACACCACTGCGTACAAAAAAGCATGCTCAGCGTGGAGCAGGCGGTGGTGGTGGCGCGGAAACATAACCTGCCGCTGATTGTCGATGCCGCGGCGGAAGAGGATTTGCAATGCTACTACCGCGACGGGGCCGATTTGGTGATTTACAGCGGCGCGAAGGCCATCGAAGGGCCAACCAGCGGGTTGGTGATCGGCAAAACCCAGTACGTCGAGTGGGTGAAACGCCAGACGGCGGGCATTGGCCGCGCCATGAAAGTCGGCAAAGAGGGCATTCTTGGCCTGACTTGCGCCATCGAACACTATCTGAGCGCCCGCAAAGAGAGCGGAGCGGAGATGGTTGCCAAAATGACGCCGTTTATCGATCAGCTCAACACGCTGCAAGGCGTGAGCGCACGCGTGGTATGGGACAGCGCAGGGCGCGACATTGCCCGCAGCGAAATTAAGTTTGATGAAGCGGTAACCGGCATCGCCACCGGCGAACTGGTCAGCGCGCTGAAACAGGGTGAATACGCCATCTATTTTCGTGGTTACAAAGCCAATGAAGGCATTATCGAAGCCGATGTGCGCAGCGTGAGCGCTGAGCAACTGGCGATTGTTTATCGCCGCATTGCCGAAGAATTGAAGGAACAACACGCATGAAACTGACACCGAACTTTTACCGTGATCGTGTCTGCCTGAACGTACTGGCGGGAAGCAAGGAGAATGCCAGCGCCATCTATCAAGCGGCAGAAGGCCATGTGCTGGTCGGCGTGCTATCCAAAAATTACCCGGATGTGGCGTCGGCGGTGGCGGATATGCGTGACTATGCGGCGCGTATTGATAACGCGCTCTCTGTCGGCCTCGGCGCGGGCGATCCGAACCAGTCGGCGATGGTCAGCGCCATCTCCCGCGACGTGCAGCCGCAGCACGTCAATCAGGTGTTTACCGGCGTGGCGACCAGCCGCGCGCTGCTTGGACAGAATGAAACGGTGGTTAACGGTCTGGTTTCGCCGACCGGCACGCCAGGGTTGGTGAAAATCTCCACCGGGCCACTCAGCAGCCAGGTGGCAGACGGTATTGTGCCAGTGGAAACCGCTATTGCACTGCTGAAGGATATGGGCGGTAGCTCGATTAAATATTTCCCGATGGGCGGGCTGAAGTGCCGTGATGAGTTTCAGGCGGTTGCCGATGCCTGCGCACGCCATGACTTCTGGCTGGAACCGACAGGCGGTATCGATCTGGATAACTACAGCGAAATCCTGCGCATCGCGCTGGAAGCGGGCGTCAGCAAAATTATCCCGCATATCTACAGTTCGATTATCGATAAAACGAGTGGTGATACCCGCCCGGCCGATGTACGTCAGTTACTGGCAATGACCAAAGCATTAGTGAAGTAAACGTCCTGCCCTCCCACAACCTGCGGGAGGGAAACGCACACGATAAAGGAGCCACCATGCACACTGCCCGACATCTGCTTGCTGCTTCACTCTCCCTGCTAGCGACCAGCGTCATTGCTCAGACGCAGTACGCTTGGGTGGGAACTTACAACCCCAACGGCGAAGGCGTTTACCGCTTTACTGTTGATCCACAATCCGGCGCGCTGGGCAACAAAACGTTGGTCAGCACACTGCCGAATGCGGCGCAGCTTACCGTTTCGCAGGATGGCAAAACATTGTATGTCGCCAGCGAAGTGGAAAAGGGCGTGGTGCAGGCGCTGCGTATTGACGATAACGGCGCATTGCAGGAACTGAACCAGGTGTCATCCGGTGGTGCCGGGCCGGTTTATCTGGCGCTGACGCCGAATGGGCGCTATCTGCTGGTGGCGAATTACGTCAGCGGTTCGATTGCCGTACTGCCGGTAAAAGCCGACGGTAGCCTCGGCGAGGCGGTGGACAGCCAACAGGATCAGGGCGAAGCGGGAGCTGCCAAACCCGCAGCAGCCGTGGAGGGCAGCTTTGCCATCAGCGATCATAACGGCCCGCATGCGCATATGATTGCCGCCGATCCGCAGGGAAAATTTGTTTTCTCGACCGATCTGGGGCTGGATCGTATTTATCAGTACCGACTGGAGGCGCAAAGTGGCAAGTTAACGCCTAACGAGCCACCTTTTATCAACGCGTCTTCAAAAGGCGCCGGGCCGCGTCACTTTGTCTTTACGCCAAAAGGCGATGGGCTGTGGTTGATCAATGAAGAGGCCTCAACATTGACATACTACTCGCTGGACAGCACAAGCGGAACGCTGAAAGAGGGCAAAACCACCTCGGCGCTGCCAGCAGCGTACAAAGGCACCAGCTTTGCCGCTGGCCTGGTACTCAGTCGGGATGGTAAACAACTGTATGTGGCTAACCGTCTGCATAACAGCGTGGCGCACTTTAGCGTACAGCCGGATGGCACGCTGGCGCATCAGGATGATGTCTGGACGCGCGGCGACTATCCGCGCTCGCTGACGCTGGATAACCAGGGGCGCTGGCTGTACGTCATGAATCAACGTAGCGACAATATCACCCGTTTTCGCGTTGCGAAGGACGGTAAGCTAAATTTTGCGCCGGATTACACGCCGGTGGGTAGCCCATCTCAGATGGTCATTTCCTCTTACTAAGCCAGGAGACTGATGTGCGATTCCCGAACCAACGTTTAGCGCAGTTGTTTATGATGTTGCAAAACGAGACACTGCCGCAGGATGAACTGGCACAAAGGCTGTCGGTCTCCACGCGTACCGTTCGGGCCGATATCACCGCCTTAAATGCGCTGCTGGAGCACCACGGCGCACAGTTTATTTTGACGCGCGGCAGCGGTTATCAACTGAAGATTGATGACGCTACGCGTTACCAGACATTACAGGCTGCCCGCCCGCGCGCGCTGCGCATTCCCCGCAGTGGGCCGGAGCGTGTGCACTACCTGGTGGTACGGTTTCTGACCTCTGCCTTTTCCCTGAAGCTGGAAGATCTGGCGGATGAGTGGTTTGTCAGCCGTGCCACGCTGCAAAACGACATGATCGAAGTGCGCGAGTGGTTTTCCCGTTATCGTCTGACGCTGGAAACTCGTCCGCGCCACGGCATGAAGCTATTTGGCAGCGAGATGGCGCTGCGCGCCTGTCTGACGGATCTGCTATTTGAGCTGGCGCAGCAAAACGCGCACAACCCGCTGATCACTGAAGAGGCGCTCAACCCTGGCGTGCCAGAAGCGCTGGCCGCCATTCTGCATGACTGCTTTAGCCACTATCACATTCGCCTGACTGATGAGGGCGATCTGTTTATCCGCCTCTATTGTGCAGTGGCGGTGCGGCGTATCAGCGAAGGGTATCCGCTCTCGGAATTTACCGCCGAAGATGGCGATGAGAACGTGCGCGATGCAGCGCGTGCCATTTCTGCCGCGCTACAGCAACTGGCGGGAAAACCGCTGGCGGCGTCGGAAGAACACTGGCTGCGGGTGCATATTGCCGGGCGGCGAGTGCAGGAGATTGCGCCGAGTGCCATTAGCGCGGACGACGACGAAACGCTGGTGAACTACATTCTCGGCTATATCAATACGCACTATAACTACAACCTGCAGAGTGACGATCAACTACATGCGGATTTACTGACGCATATTAAAACCATGATCACCCGCGTGCGTTACCAGATCATGATCCCTAACCCGTTGCTGGATAACATTAAACAGCATTATCCGATGGCCTGGGATATGACGCTGGCGGCGGTATCCAGTTGGGGAAAATACACGCCATATGTCATCAGCGAAAACGAAATTGGCTTCCTGGTGCTGCATATTGGCGTAGGGCTTGAGCGCCATTACAACATTGGCTACCAGCGCCAGCCGCGCGTGCTGCTGGTGTGCGATGCCGGGAATGCGATGGTGCGGATGATTGAAGCGGTGCTGGCGCGAAAATATCCGCAAATTGTTATCTCCCGCACCGTAACGCTGCGCGACTACGAGCAGTGCGACGGTATTGCGGAAGATTTTGTTATTTCCACTGCGCGGATCAGCGAGAAAGACAAACCGATCGTCACCATCGCGCCTTTCCCCACTGATTACCAACTGGAGCAGATCGGCAAGTTGGTGCTGGTAGACAGGACGCGTCCGTGGATGCTGGAAAAGTATTTTGATGCCGCGCATTTCCGCATTATCGACGGCGCGATGGATCAGCAGACGCTGTTTAAAACCCTTTGCGATCAGCTTCAGGATGAAGGTTTTGTCGGCACAGAGTTTGTTGATTCCGTGGTGGAGCGTGAAGCGATTGTCAGCACCATGCTCGGCGAAGGCATTGCATTGCCGCACGCGCTGGGGTTGCTGGCGAAAAAAACCGTTGTCTACACCGTGCTCGCGCCAAAAGGCATTCAGTGGGGCGAGGAGATCGCGCATGTCATCTTCCTGCTGGCGATCAGCAAAAGCGAGTATGAAGAGGCGATGGCGATCTACGATATTTTTGTCACTTTCCTGCGCGAACGTGCAGTATCAAGGCTTTGCGATTGCGCCAATTTCGCCGCCTTCCGAAACGTGGCGATGGAGTGCGTCAGTCGGTTTTGACGGTGATGGTAATGGAAGCTCTTACGCAGTACTTCCATTACCGAGGTCATTTATTTGAAGGTGTAGGCAATACCGGCGCGTAAGCGCAACTGACGTTCGCTGGATGACGACGAACGATTAATGTCACCGAAGCTGATATACGGGCTCCATTCACGCTTATCACCAAGCGCGTAGTTGAACTGTAACTCCTGCTCATAATTGTATCGTTTGTTGGCAAAGAGATTTTCATCACCGTGCTGATAGATCAATTTATAGGTGGTGGTTAAATTAGCAATGTTGTACCGCAAATAACCGTCAACACGGTTGACGGTGCGATGCCTGTTAGTACTGCAATTTGCACAGCCGCTATTATCATGGGCATAATCAGTCAACTCCAGTCGATACAATCCGCCGACTGACCAGCGCTCATTAATTTTGTACCACGGCGATATACCCACTTTCCATTCGGTTCGTGTCGAGTTAAATTCCGGCTGCAGCAGCGGAGAAATAGTCCAGTTGCCGAAACTGTATTTCTTCGCTAGTGTCATTTCTACTGCATTGAGTACCGGATCTTCATAATATTTGTCTTTTATATCCGCGCCGCCTGTTTTAAATTTTGTTTCGACTGCGAATGAGAAGTCTTGCGGCAACTGCGTCGCTAACGTTAATTTGTCATAGTGTGTTCTGTCACGCAGTCGATATTCATGGCGGTAATCCAGACTGACGTTTCTTAATATAATATCGTCTGCTGTGGCATAGCCGGTTGAGACAAGGGTGATAGAGGCACAGAGTGTATTGCATATTTTTCTATTCATTTGTCGAAATCCTTTCGTTTTTTGTTGACAAGGGAAAGAGACCGTATTGCAGTGAATAGCTGAAATACGGTCCGAAAAAAATAATTATTCGCTCAGGGTGATTATGTCGTACATTACACTACCGCCATTCAGTTGCAGCGTAATCGTATTATTGCCATTATGTAATAATGCTTTGCTTATCGGTAATGTCGCGAGGTGATATTTCCCATTGCGTAATGCGCCACGATAAATTGTTTTATCATTGCTATATTTCAGCGTATCCAGTACCTTTCCATTGACTTTTACCACCAACGATGGCGCGCTGTTACTGCTACCCATGCCACTATTACTGGCAGCGGCAAGCGCAATATGCAGGGTATAGGTGGGTTTATCTGGCTTAAGTGTAAAACGGATATCCCAGTTGCCTGGTTTGGTCTGTGCGTAATACCAGTCGCGGCTATAGTCGCTGCGCCCAATATCAAATTTCAGATCGGCGGGAACGTCGTTCTGCCAATGATAGCCCCGTTTTTTGTTGCCAAAACGGAACTCACGAGCTTGACGATCGGCCTGGCCAATCGCCCAAAGAACCTTTGGTGAGGGAGGCAGCGTGATATCGCTCAGCGTCTGCTTTTCGCCTTCGATCACCACGGATCGCTGAACCAACACTCCCGGCTGTGTACCGCTCGTGGCATAAACGGCAAGCTGATACTGGCCCGGCGTCACATGCTCAAACCTGTATGCACCCGTGTTATCGGTGGCGGTGGAGAAGAGATAGCCGCGTGTCTGCACATCAAAAGGTTCATCAGAAGACGATAGCACCACCGTGACCGGTGTTGGGCTGGCGATACTGCCGCTCACCTGCGTACGCTTGTCGACATAGCGCGCGTCATCGACCCAGTGATAGGGCCAGTTGGCACGTTCGGTGGCTGCCTGTTTCCCCGCATCGGTGAGCATTTGTGTGTTGTTACCCTGGTTGATATAGAGCAGCCACGGGCCATACACTTTTTTCCAGCCCGGCGGCGCCTGCATATCCGGTGTACCCATATGTGCGCCGGTCATGTAGTTCAGGATAATCGCATCCTGATGCACCATTAAATCCTGTTTTAACGTATCGCCGGAAAAATATTCTCCGCTGGCGTGGATCAGCCATGCGCCGAAATCTTTGCCATAAACGCCCCAGAATGCGCTACCGCGCTGGTATCCGGCGAAATCATATTTCGTGTAGACACTCCCGTCGGGCAATTGCCAGGTTTCATCTTGCACTTCAGGCATTTTTTCCAGTTCAGCATATAAATAGGGTTTTCCGTGGCTCTCGCCGTTATAAATATGATCAAGTAGCTGCGGGTTAAAACGATACACGTTACGTAATTCGCTGATCGGGACATTTTGCTTACCGGTATTTTCTGCTACGACATAGCTATACAGACCGCTGATGCCTCTGCGCATAATTAGGTGGTACTCCAGACGAAGCAAGCTTTTTTTTTCATCTATCCATGCAATATGTACGATATCTTTATCATTACGAATAATTTCCAGTCGTTCTGGAAGAAAATCTTTAACTCCTTTAGAATAAAAATCGAGATATGCGCTGCGCGTTTTGCTCGGATCGCGCTGTGCGCCGGAAAGTGACGTCACCAGGTTAACACCATTTTTTATAATGGCCGTCGCGCTGGCATCATTTTTAAATTCAACGTGTAGTAATCCATTATCCAGCGTAGCATTCATCCCACTGATGATTAGTGATACGGGTAAGTTTGTCTCGCTATAACCGTAAGTCGAAAATAACAATAAAGCGGCAATTCCATTGCGGATATGCATGGTTTTTGTTCCTGTAGTAGAACCATATTCCCTGAGGGTTGAATGGTTTTTTTAATGATAAGGTAGGGTGCTTAAAAAATGTAAATTGTAATTATCCAGGTGATTTAAAATATTCAGGAGAGTAAACCGATGTTTTTTCGAACACCTTTGCCTTATTGCCAGCGCAGCGGCTTCTTTGGCAATCAGGTGAAGAAATGAACGATCCTTATCTAAAATAAAAAAATTTTCTAAAAGTTGAAATATAGTTTTGATTATTTACTTTTAAATTAACTGGTTGATTTTGCGATGAAGTAAAAGATTAATAATTAATGCGCTAAGTATTTAAAATGCATTTAAGCCTGTCGGGCGGAAAAGGGGAAATGCAGTCCATCTTTAACAACCGGCGGCGCTGCATGGAAGAAGAAGGGAAGGTTTCATAGCCATTTCAAAACGATGACGCATATGCCGCCGATGCAGTATGTCAAATCAGTGCGGCTGCATCAGGCGCGAATGTTGATGGTTTGCCAGGAGATGACCGCCGCTGCATCCAGCTTCTGACTTTATCTCTTCGTACTGAGTTTTTGCGAGCCGCTTTCCAGAACTGTATGTAATGCAAATGTAATGCTATATTGCATTACGCATTTTCTTTTTACCGGGGGCATAATGGCTACGCTAAATGTACGACTGGATGACAATCTCAAGAAAGAGGCCTGGGCTGTGCTGGAAAAACTCAATATTACGCCGACGGAAGCTGTTCGCATGCTGTTTCAGTATGTGGCAGAAAATGGACGTATGCCGATTAAGACCGTGGCGGTGAGCGACGATGAAGAAGCGCTGTTGAAAATCGTCAGGGAGCGGCTGGCAAATCCGCAGAAAGGCATCAGGGTTACTCTGGATGACCTATGAACTGGTCTTTGATCCGCGGGCATATCGGGAGTGGAAAAAGCTGGGGGAGACAGTAAGAGCGCAATTCAAAAAGAAAATTGTGGAGGTTTTGATTCAACCACGGATTGAGGCAGCACGACTGCATGACTTTCCGGATTGCTATAAGATCAAACTCAGGTCGTCTGGCTACCGACTGATTTATCAGGTCCGGGATAATATCGTGATGGTGTTTGTTATCGCTGTGGGAAAGCGAGAAAAGTCGACCGCTTACCGGCAGCCCCGTAAGCGGTTGTAGCGGTATTCACCGCAAATGATGTACAACCTGGTTGCTGCTGCCGCGCCAGATCAACATCGGGTCTTTCAGATCCTGAACGAATTTGCCGTCAACCAGCACGTTGATCAGGGACACCACCTCAAGCTGGGCGGCATTCAGTTCATCCATTTTGTAACCGGTCCACACCCAGATATCTTTGCCGGGGCATTCGGCGCGGATGCGGGTTACCAGCTTTAAAATGTCCGGCACGTTCTGCGGGTGCAGCGGGTCGCCGCCGGAGAGCGTAATGCCCTGGCGTTTAACGCGCGTATCGTTGAGATCGGCGATGATGCGATCTTCCATCTCAGATGTAAATGGAACGCCAGAATTGAGCCGCCAGGTGCTTTTGTTGTAGCAACCGGGGCATTCGTGTACACAGCCGGAGACGAACAGGGTGCAGCGTGTGCCGGGGCCGTTGACAATGTCTACAGGGTAGTATTGGTGGTAATTCATTTTTCCTCGTCGCATTTGGCGCTGTAGCTGCGTTGGCTGCTCGAGCGCACCCGAGTCACTTACTGGAGTAAGCTCCCCGGGATTTACTCGTTTGCCGCCTTGCTACAACATCAACTGCTTAGAGGAAACGCATCAGACAGAAAATGGTAGCGGCAGAAAACGTAGGCCCGATAAGCGTAGCGCCATCGGGCAATCAGCTACGGTGACGTTGTTGACCGTGTGCCCGGCGCGGGTAAACGCCATTCACCGGGCAACGGAAGTATTAACCGAGTTGCCCGTTACCGAGGTGTTTCACGCGGCGTTTAACTTCTTCCTGTTTACCGGCGTTAAACGGGCGGGCATCCGGGCTGCCGAGATAACCGCAAACGCGGCGCGTGACTGAAACGCGCGCAGCGTCGTGGTTACCGCATTTCGGGCAGGTGAAACCTTTACTGGTGCACTCGAACTCGCCGGTAAAACCACACTCGTAACACTCATCAATGGGCGTATTGGTACCGTAGTACGGCACATGCTGATAGCTGTAATCCCAGACATCTTCCAGCGCCCGCAAGTTGTGCTGAATGTTCGGATACTCGCCGTAGCAGATAAAACCGCCGCTGGCCAAAGGCGGATACGGCGCTTCGAAATCGATCTTGTCGTACGGGTTAACCTTTTTCTCGACGTCGAGGTGGAAGCTGTTGGTGTAGTAGCCTTTGTCGGTCACCCCATCCACCACGCCAAACTCAGCGGTATCAAGGCGGCAGAAGCGGTCGCACAGGTTCTCACTAGGCGTGCTGTAGAGGCTGAAACCGTAACCGGTTTCTTCTTTCCACTGATCGACCGCCTGGCGCAGGCGTTCGACAATGGCCACCCCTTTCGCCCGCAGCGCTTCGCTGTCGTAAATATGCTTATTGCCGGAGAGTGCGTTGATGGTTTCGTGAACGCCAATATAGCCCAGCGAAATCGACGCGCGGCCATTTTTGAAAATAGAGGAAACATCGTCGTCTGCCTTCAGACGTACGCCGCATGCACCTTCCATATAAAGGATCGGTGCCACGCGCGCTTTCACGCCTTCCAGACGAGCGATACGGGTCATCAGCGCTTTACGCGCCAGTTCCAGGCGGTTGTCGAGCAGTTTCCAGAACGCCGCTTCGTTGCCTTTCGCTTCCAGCGCGATGCGCGGCAGGTTCAGACTGATAACGCCCAGGTTGTTACGTCCGTCGTGGATCTGCTCGCCGTTCTCTTCATAGACGCCGAGGAAGCTGCGGCAACCCATTGGCGTTTTGAACGAGCCGGTGACCTTAACAACTTGATCGTAGTTCAGAATATCCGGATACATACGCTTGCTTGCGCACTCCAGCGCCAGCTGCTTGATGTCATAATTCGGATCATCAAACTTATGATTCAGTCCATCACGGATGGCGAACACCAGTTTCGGGAACACGGCAGTTTTGCGGTTTTTACCCAGACCGGCAATACGGTTACGCAGAATGGATTGCTGGATCAAACGGGATTCCCAACTGGTACCAAGGCCGAAACCAAAGGTGACGAATGGCGTCTGACCGTTGGCAGTGTGCAGCGTGTTCACTTCATATTCCAGCGACTGGAACGCGTCGTAACACTCTTTCTCGGTACGGCTGTGGGCATAGCCGTCGGCGTCCGGAATTTGCCACTCTGCTGCTACCTTGCGATGCTTTTCAAAGCTGGCGGTGACAAACGGCGCCAGCACTTCATCGATACGGTTAATGGTGGTGCCGCCGTAGATATGGCTGGCAACCTGGGCGATGATCTGCGCGGTGACGGCGGTAGCGGTCGAGATCGATTTCGGCGGTTCGATCTCCGCGTTACCCATTTTAAAGCCGTGCGTCAGCATACCTTTCAGATCGATCAGCATGCAGTTGAACATCGGGAAGAACGGCGAGTAATCCAGATCGTGATAGTGGATTTCGCCGCGTTCGTGTGCCAACACGACATCGCGTGGCAGCAAGTGCTGACGTGCATAGTGTTTGGCAACAATCCCTGCCAGCAAATCGCGCTGCGTCGGGATCACTTTACTGTCTTTGTTGGCGTTCTCGTTCAGCAGCGCTGAGTTGGTCTGCTCGACAAGCCCGCGAATATCCTGGTTCAGGCGGCCACGTTTTTCACGCGCGATATCGCGATCGTGGCGATATTCGATATAGGCACGCGCCAGTTGTTTGTACGGCCCGGACATCAACTGGTTTTCAACGGCCGTCTGGATCTCGCTGATGTCAACCTGCGACCGATCCTGCATTTGACGACTGATTACGTCTGCGACGGTGGCGCAATAATCTGCGTCATCGACTCCCGCTGCTTTAGCTGCACGCAAAATCGCTTCTTGAATGCGCTCTGATTTGAAAGGCACTTTACAGCCATCTCGTTTCATCACATGCGGTGTCATGATTACTCCATTTTAAAAAACAGGTTATCCACAATGGAAGACGCACTGATGGCTTAGCTATTCATTACTAAAACCAATTAGTTTGTCTCGTTTTGGCCCGTGTTATCCACAGCGTGTATAGCTTCCCGTGGGGACGGCGTGTTTGAATAGTAGACGGTAAATACAAGATGTTGGGCCGAAGAGCATTCTAATTTCTATATATAGTGATTTGCATCAAACATGTTTGCGTTTTTATTGACTCAGGACAAAGTAAAAATTTGATAGCACAGAGGACGGGCAGCCTGGCGCAATGTAAATTTTAGCGTTCTCTTTTTGACTAAAAATGCAGCAAAAACAGCAGGCTTATGCCTGCTGTCGTGTTTGCGTTTACCAGGAGAAGTCTAAGACTGTCGCCACCACACGGCTTCGAACGGACGAAGCACCATGTCGCCAGGTTTTGTGGAGATTTCGGCATAATTGCTGATCACAACTTGCCAGTCGCCGGGTATCTCTTCCGGATGCCACGGCTGAAATGTGTTGCTCAGATTCGCAATAACCAGCAGCGTTTCGCCCTGCCACTGGCGGCGGTAACACCACAGATACGGATGTGTGGGCAGCAGATCCTGATAATCGCCCCAGGTGAGCAGCGGCAGCGTTTTACGCAGACGGATGAGCTTCTGGTAGGTATAAAACACCGAGTCCGGATCGCTGATGGCCTTCTCAACGTTGATTTCACGGTAGTTGTCGCACAGGCCAATCCACGGCTCACCAGTGGTGAAGCCAGCATTTTTGCTGGCGCTCCACTGCATCGGCGTACGGCTATTGTCGCGGGATTTACTGGCCAGAATCGGCAGCAGTTCTTCTGGCTCACGTCCGGCGGCGCGCTGCTCAGCGAACATATTGTGGCTTTCAACATCGCGGTAATCGGTAATGCGGGAAAAGTGCGGGTTGGTCATGCCAATCTCTTCGCCCTGATAAATATAGGGCGTGCCCTGCATACCGTGCAAAACCATCGCCAGCATTTTGGCGGCCGGAACGCGCAGTATGCCTTCATCGCCAAAGCGTGATGCAATGCGTGGCTGATCGTGGTTACACCAGAATAGCGCATTCCATGCGACGTTATGCATCCCCTGCTGCCAGTGGCGGAACAGCGCTTTTAGCGCCAAATAATCCGGCCGGGCGAGAACCCATTTTTCGCCGTTGGGGTAGTCCACCTTCAGGTGGTGAAAATTAAAAGTCATCGACAGTTCACTACCGTCCAGCGCGCCATAGTGCTTACAGTTCGCCAGCGAAGTAGAAGACATTTCGCCCACCGTCATCAGTTCACGCGGCTGGAAAACCTCGCGGCTCATCTCCTGCAGAAACTCATGCACTCGCGGGCCATCGGTATAAAAGCGTCGACCATCTCCGTCGTGATCGTCGGGGAAATCCTGTTCTTTGGAGATCAAGTTGATGACATCGAGACGTAAACCGTCAACGCCGCGATCCGCCCAGAAAGCGCAGACATCTTTTAGCGCGTCGCGGACCGCCGGGTTTTCCCAGTTGAGATCGGCTTGTTCCGGCGCAAAAAGGTGCAAATAGTATTGGCCGCTCTGGCTATGCCAGCGCCACGCGCTGCCGCCGAATTTGGAACGCCAGTTGTTCGGCGGTATGTCTGGTTCGCCGTCGCGCCAGATATAGAAACTGCGGTAAGGGCTGGTGGGATCCTGCGCCTCCTGAAACCAGGCATGCTGCGTTGAGGTGTGATTGAACACCATATCCAGAATCAGGCGGATCCCGCGTTGGTGCGCCTGTGCTACCAGTTCGTCAAAGTCTTCCAGCGTACCGTAAGCGGGGTCAATAGCGCTGTAATTCGCTACGTCGTAACCGTTATCGATCTGTGGGGAAATGTAGAACGGTGTCAGCCAGATGGCATCCACACCCAGGGTTTGCAAATAGTCGAGGCGGGCGATAACGCCGCGTAAATCACCGGTACCGCTGCCGGTCGAGTCCTGAAAACTTTTTGGGTAAATCTGATAAATGACGCCGTTTTGCCACCAGTGGGGAAGGGTATTCATAACAATTCCTGCGAAAACAAAGGGGCACAAACGCGCCCCAAACATTACACAATCTGCAAAGTGCCTTGACGGAATTTGCGCTGATAAACAAAGGAAGTGAGGGCAACAGGGATCACCACAGCGATGGCCATCGCAAGCGTATAAACCTGCCAGTAGGTGGGTTGAATGGAGAGAATGCCTGGCAAACCGCCGACGCCGATACCATTCGCCATTACGCCGTTCAGACCACACAGCAACCCGGCGAAGCCGGAGCCAACCATGGCGCACAGCATCGGGAAGCGGTATTTCAGGTTAATGCCGTACATCGCGGGTTCGGTTACGCCTAAAAAGGCGGAGATGGCGGCAGGCACGGAGACCTCACGTTCATTTTGTTTACGGCTGGCGATGATGATACCGACCACTGCCGAGCCCTGAGAGATATTGGAAAGCGCAATCAGTGGCCATACCGGCGTGCCGCCCATGCTCTGGATCATCTGCATATCGATCGCCAGCGTGGTTTGATGTACGCCAGTGATAACCAGCGGCGCATAGAGAAAACCAAACAGCGCAGCGCCAATCGGGGCAAAGCTGCCGGTCATCAGATGACGAACCATATAAGCCACGCCATCGCCAATCATGCGGCCGAACGGGCCGATAAAGGCGTGGGCGAGGAACACCGCCAGCATTAACGAGCAGACCGGTACGACAACCAGATAGAGATAATCCGGCACCAGGCGTTTTAAGCGCGTTTCAATCACACCCAGCATCAGACCCGCCAGCAGAGCCGGGATAACCTGCGCCTGATAACCGACTTTAGCGATGGTAAACAGGCCGAAATTCCATACTTCCGGCGTTTGCGAACCCAGTAGATAGGCATTCATCAGTTGCGGTGACACCAGCGTGATGCCCAGTACAATCCCGAGGATCGGCGTTCCGCCCATTTTGCGCACTGCTGACCAGCAGATACCAACCGGCAAATAGAAGAAGATCGCTTCGCCAATCAGCCAAAGGAAGTCGTAGACCGTTTTCAGCGACGGGAACATTTGCGCCAGCGTCTGGCCATTGCTTATTGGTACATCGCCGATCACGTTACGAAAACCGAGAATCAGGCCTCCGCTGATCAGCGCCGGCAGCAGCGGGAAAAAGATCTCCGCGAAATGAGAGATCAGGCGCTCGTGCCATTTCATATTTTGGCGCGCCGCCAGCTTGGCCTGTTCTTTATCAGCATGCGCCAGGCCAGTGGCTTCGCGCAGCGCCTGGTAGTAGTCGCCAACGTTGGTGCCGATCACCACCTGAAACTGTCCGGCATTGGTGAAACAGCCTTTAACCATCGGCAACTGCTCAATCTCTTGCGGGTTGGCCGCTGCCGGATTGTTCAACACGAAGCGTAACCGCGTAATACAGTGGCTGACAGTAGCGATGTTTTCACGCCCGCCCACCAGTGCGATCAACTTCTCGATATCTGATTGATTTACTTTGCCCATCAAGGTGCCTCTCGAAGGAGAAATGATGCGTAATGACCGGAGCAAAGCGTAACCAGTAGCAAAAAAATAAAAAATGGGAACGTTCCCTAAATCAAGCGAAGATCACAATAAACCGTACGGCACAATCAGACGAGTTTGGCGGGGATCACAATTTGTCGTAAATCAGCACGACCATTAACTTGTTCGATTAACTGGGCAGCGGCCTGGCGGCCTGCCTGAGCATATCCCGGATCGACGGTAACAATTTCCGGGTGCAGGAACTTCATTAACGGCGTGTTACCCACGCTGGCAAGTTGCAGGTTTTCGATGCGCTGTTGCTGCAAGTATTTGCTGGCACCCAGCGCCAGCGTATCGGTAGCGCACAGTAGCGCAGTGGTTTGCGGCGTCAGCACTTCAGCAACATGGTCGTAACCCTGCTTCATGGCAAGGCCCGGCAGCACGGAGAGCGGCTCAAGCTGGTATTGCTGGCAGCATGCCAGATAAGCATCGTGGCGGAGTTTGCCGGTAGTGACATCACTTTGCGGTACGCCGATAAAGCTGATATGGCGATGGCCCTGAGCGTAGAGTTTTTCCATCAATAGCTGAATGGCGCCCTCGTCGTCGTAACAAACCGAAGAAAAACCATTTGCGTCGCGCGCCAGCAGCACCAACGATGACTGCCAGGAGGCCAGCAGCTCTTCGGTAATGCCGGTAAAACCAAACAGCACGACGCCGTCGATATTGCGGTGACTCAGCATCTGCAAATGCTCGCCGACCAGTTCCGGCGAAAACTGGCTCTCCATCATGATCGGGTCGTAACCCTGTTCGTAGAAGGCGGGGAGCATGGTCTGTACCGCCAGGTTTTCCGACAGGGAATCGAGACGCGAGACGATAATCGCCACCACTTTGTCGCTTTGTCCGCGCATGGCGCGTGCGGAACGGGAAGGGGAGAAACCGTGTTGATTGACGATGGCCTCCACTTTTTCGCGCGTCCGCTGGCTCACGCCGCTTTCATTATTCAGCACGCGGGAAACGGTGGATTTCCCCACCCCGCTTAAACGCGCAATATCTTTGATTGTCAGCCGGTTTTGCATGCGTCCAGTCCTGTTCCTTATTAAGGCGTATTGCAGAATAGAAGAGTTTCGTTCAGGTTCCAACCGCTCAGCAATGAGCTAAGTCTGGTTTATGCACTTTGCGCGGCTAAATATCGTTGCGTATACGTTTGGTTTAATTCAGCGGAGCTATGATGCCGCCACGTAGTTTTACGAATGCAATTCTTACCCTTACCGGAGGCCTGATGGATCCCGATCCCACACCTCTCCCGCGATGGAGAACTTCCCGGTAAGCCTGCTTTTGCTGCCTTACCGGATGCGTAAGGTAGCGACATTCTTGTCCCTGCCCAAACAGAAACGCCAGTTGGCGCGGCGTTGCTACGTCATTTGCGAAAAATTTATACCCATTATTCATGCTGTATCGAGGCGGCAAGGTATTCAACTCCTCGCTTAGCGCCAGGGGTTTACCGCTGCGATCGGGCCTGAAAGATGATGTGCAGAAGGCACCCGTGTGATGCGGGGGCAAGGATATAACAATGTTGAAAAACTTCACCCGGCAGCTCTTCGCTCGCCTGAACCGCCATTTACCGCGTCGCCTGGTACAGCGCGATCCGCTGCCCGGCGTACAGACCGTCAGCCACGATGATATTCCCGCGTCGATGGGCGAACGCTGCCTGTCGATTGCTGCGATGGAACCGACACTGCTGTGGCAAACTTTTGCCAGCCACCCGGAAGGGCTCACCGCGCAGGAAGTGGCGAAGGCGCGCGAAACTCACGGTGAAAACCTGATCCCGGCGCAGAAACCGTCACCGTGGTGGGTACATCTGTGGAGCTGCTACCGCAACCCGTTCAACTTGCTGCTCACCTGCCTTGGGGTGATTTCTTATGCTTCGGAAGATCTGTTCGCCTCTGGCGTGATTGCGCTGATGGTGGCGATTTCCACCTTGCTCAACTTCCTGCAAGAAGCGCGTTCCACCAAAGCAGCGGATGCGCTGAAAGCGATGGTCAGCAACACCGCGACGGTGCTGCGGGTGGTGAATGAAAAGGGCGAGAATAACTGGTGCGAGATCCCTATCGATCAACTGGTGCCAGGCGATATCGTCAAGCTGGCGGCGGGCGACATGATCCCGGCGGATCTACGCGTTTTGCAGGCGCGGGATCTGTTCGTTGCCCAGGCGTCACTAACTGGTGAATCTCTGCCGGTAGAAAAAGTGGCAACCAGCCGCCAGACGGAGCAGAAAAACCCGCTTGAGTGCGACACGCTGTGCTTTATGGGCACCAATGTGGTGAGCGGAACCGCACAGGCAATGGTGGTTGGCACGGGCGGCAACACCTGGTTCGGGCAACTGGCCGGGCGCGTCAGTGAACAAGAAAGCGAACCGAACGCCTTTCAGAAAGGGATCAGCCGCGTCAGCATGCTGCTGATCCGCTTTATGCTGGTGATGACGCCGATCGTTTTGTTGATCAACGGCTTTACCAAAGGTGACTGGTGGGAAGCGGCGCTGTTTGCCCTCTCGGTTGCCGTTGGCCTGACGCCGGAAATGTTGCCGATGATTGTGACCTCGACGCTGGCGCGCGGCGCGGTAAAACTGTCGAAACAGAAAGTGATCGTTAAACATTTGGATGCGATCCAGAACTTTGGCGCGATGGATATTCTGTGTACCGACAAAACAGGTACTCTGACGCAGGATAAGATCGTGCTGGAAACGCACACCGATATCAGCGGCAAGGTCAGCGAATGGGTGCTGCACAGCGCATGGCTGAACAGCCACTATCAGACCGGGCTGAAAAACCTGCTGGACACCGCCGTGCTGGAAGGCGTCGATGCGGAAGTGGCGCAGACGCTCTCTTCGGGCTGGCGCAAAGTGGATGAGATCCCGTTTGATTTTGAACGCCGCCGGATGTCGGTGGTGGTTGCCCAACAGGCTGATGTGCATCAACTGATCTGCAAAGGCGCGCTGACGGAAATTCTCAGCGTGTGCTCACAGGTACGTTTTAATGGCGAGATTTTCCCGCTGGATGACACCATGCTGCGGCGCATTGAACGCGTCACCAGCACCCTGAACCGCCAGGGGCTGCGCGTGGTGGCGGTAGCGACCAAATACCTGCCCGCGCGCACGGGAGATTATCAGCGTGCGGATGAATCGGATCTGATCCTCGAAGGCTACATTGCGTTCCTCGATCCGCCGAAAGAAACCACCGCTCCGGCACTGAAGGCACTAAAAGCCAGCGGCATCACCGTTAAGATCCTCACCGGCGACAGCGAGCTCGTGGCCACCAAAGTGTGCCATGAAGTTGGGCTGGAAGTGGGCGATGCGCTGACCGGCAGCGAAATTGAACATTTGAGCGATGATGAACTGGCGCAGATGGCGAAACATATTACGCTGTTTGCCCGCCTGACGCCGCTGCATAAAGAGCGCATTGTTCGCTTGCTGAAACGTGAAGGGCATGTGGTCGGCTTTATGGGCGACGGCATTAACGATGCCCCGGCGCTGCGCGCGGCGGATATCGGTATTTCCGTGGATAGCGCGGTCGATATCGCCCGTGAAGCCGCCGATATCATCCTGCTGGAAAAGAGTCTGATGGTGTTGGAAGAAGGGGTTATTGAAGGGCGTCGGACGTTCTCCAACATGCTGAAATACATTAAAATGACGGCCAGTTCTAACTTTGGTAACGTCTTCAGTGTGCTGGTTGCGAGTGCCTTCCTGCCGTTTCTGCCGATGCTGCCATTACACTTACTGATTCAGAACCTGCTGTATGATGTATCGCAGGTGGCGATCCCGTTTGATAACGTTGACGACGAGCAAATTGCTAAACCGCAGCGCTGGAACCCGGCAGATCTCGGGCGGTTTATGATCTTCTTCGGGCCGATCAGTTCAATCTTCGATATTGTGACCTTCTGCGTGATGTGGTGGGTGTTCAAAGCCAATGTGCCGGAAGCGCAAACTCTGTTCCAGTCTGGCTGGTTTGTGGTTGGCTTACTGTCGCAAACGTTGATTGTGCATATGATCCGTACCCGTCGCGTGCCGTTTATTCAGAGCTGCGCCGCATGGCCGCTGATTGTCATGACGCTGATGGTGATTTGCGTCGGCATTGCGCTGCCGTTCTCTCCGCTGGCGAGCTACCTGCAATTGCAGGCGCTGCCACTGAGCTACTTCCCGTGGCTGGTGGCGATTCTGGCAGGTTATATGACGTTGACCCAGTTGATGAAAGGCTTTTACAGCCGTCGCTATGGCTGGCAGTAATCCGTTAATTGCCTGGTGGCGCTATGCTTACTGGGCCTACGGTACTGTTGCGTGCGGTGAGGAAAGTCGTTTTGCCGCGTTTCATGCCGGATGACGGCGGGCTTAGCTGATGTGCGGAATGTTACAGGCCGGATGGCGGCTTCGCTTATCCGGCCTGTAAACGGGTTTGCCGGATAAGTTTTGCGGCCACCCGGTATACGAATTAGCGACGTACGGCGATCGCTTCAATCTCGATTTTCACATCTTTCGGCAGGCGCGCCACTTCCACGCAGGAACGCGCCGGGAAGGTGGCGTTATGCTCGGCGAAAAAGGCTTCGTAAGTGGCGTTAACGGTGGCGAAATCGTTAAGATCTTTCACGAACACTGTGGTTTTCACAATGTCGCCCACTTTCAGACCGGCAGCTTCGACGATCGCTTTCACGTTGTCGAGAGACTGGCGTGCCTGTGCGGCGACATCTTCCGGCACGCTGCCGGTTTTCGGATCGACCGGGATCTGGCCGGATGTGAGGATCATATTGCCGAGATCAACAGCCTGCACATAAGGGCCGATGGCAGCTGGCGCATTTTCCGTCGCGATAACTTTAGTCATGATGTTTCCTGAATATCAGCGGTAATAAGGTGGCGGTCATTATACACGTTATCGCACAGACCGCCTCTTTACTGGCTGGGCGTTAATTGGCCAGCACGACGTGATGCGAGAACTCTTTCTCGCAGTATTTGCACTTCAGCGCGATATCCTGCTCGCGTTGTTTCACCGCAAAGCTGGAAGCGACCGGCTCGGCATGGCTGATGCAGTTGCTGTTCGGGCACACCAGTACGCCATTGATGCGTTCCGGCAGGTTCGGGCGCGATTTGCCCACCACTTCATACTCATCAATCCGGTTGACGGTGGCCTGCGGCGCATACAGCGCCAACTGGTTGACCTGCTCATCGGTGAGAAACGTGTTCTCGATTTTGATCAAATCTTTGCGACCCATTTCGCCGGACGGCAGGTTAAGGCCGATGGTAATGCGCTGGTCGGTTTCCGTCAGTTTGAACAGCGTCAACAGCTTGAACCCGACGCGGGCAGGGATGTGGTCAATCACGGTGCCGCGTTTAATGGCTTCGACCTGAAGTTTATTATCGTGTGTCATTGTCGTTTCCCCCTTACAGAGCCAAATCGCGATTGAGAACCAGCGCCAGCAGAGCCTGGCGGGCGAAAATACCGTTGCCAGCCTGCTGGAAATACCAGGCGTGCGGTGTTTTATCAACGTCGGTGGTGATCTCGTCAATGCGCGGCAGCGGATGCAGCACCTTCATATTGCTGCGTGCGCCGGTCAGATCGCTGGCGCGCAAAACAAACTGCGCTTTGACGTTGGCGTATTCCGACGGGTCCAGACGCTCTTTCTGTACGCGGGTCATATAAAGGATATCCACTTCCGCCATCACCTCTTCGATGCTGGCGTGCACGCTCCAGGCCATGCCTTTCTCGTCGAGCATATCCAGAATGTACTGCGGCATCGCCAGTGCATCCGGGGCGATAAAGTAGAAGCGGTTGCTGCTGAATTTTGCCAGCGCCTGCGCCAGTGAATGCACGGTACGGCCATATTTCAGGTCGCCGACCATGGCGATATGCAGGTTTTCAAGGCGCCCCTGCGTCTCCTGAATGGTGAAGAGATCAAGCAGCGTTTGCGTCGGATGTTGGTTGGCGCCGTCACCAGCGTTCAGCACCGGAATACCGCCGGAAAATTCGGTCGCCAGACGCGCTGCGCCCTCCTGCGGGTGGCGCATCACAATGGCATCCACATAGGTGCTGATAACCGAAATGGTGTCTGCCAGCGTTTCGCCCTTCTTACCCAGCGACGTGTTGCTGCTGTCGGAAAAGCCGACTACGCTCGCGCCGAGACGGTGCATGGAGGTTTCAAATGACAGACGCGTACGGGTGGATGCTTCAAAGAAGCAACTGGCGATCACTTTATGCTTGAGCAGCTCTGGCTGGGGGTTGGCCTTCAGTCGTGCAGCGGTGTTAAGCACCAGTTCCAGTTCTTCGCGGCTGAGATCGTTTATGGAAATGATATGTTTCTGATATAGCGGATTAGCCATGGTTATCTCCTGACGACTGCGCAAAAAAAAGCCCCTCAATAGAGGGGCTGTGAAATAGGGTTAGCAACGGGAAAGAAAAACGGCAGGCCAGCGCCTTTTTTCAGACGCGGTAAGACAGTTTGTCGTACACACTGGACCATGCTTCCTCCCGGCAAATTGTCCCGGATTATACGCAGCTACTTTTTTGGATCAAGCGATTGATGCACATTTTACGCAGTGCAAACGGTTCTCTTTGAATACTAATGCGTTCTAAGTAGATAATTAATTTTTTTGTGTACTAACGCCGTATGCTTTACTGCTCTGGGCGCAACCCAGACAATACTGCTCCCTCCCACGACGCCGAGGATTTCTGGCAACTGGTGGTAATCCAGAATGCGTGCCACGGCGCGGCCATATCCGGCCACGGTGTGAATAAGGATAAATTCGCTATTATGCTCGACGCTGATCACCATTTCAGAGACAGTGCGGGCGGCGTCCGGCACCGGGCGTAGCTGCGGATTCAGCGCATAAATTTTTTGTCCTTTGGCGTTGCGGATTTTTATCACGCCGAGCAGGTTCAACAGGCGGGACACGGTGGACTGGCTAATAGAGTCAAAACCGTGGTAGTGCAAATCGCGACGGATTGCTTCCTGCGAAAGGTAGCTTTTTTCGCTAATCAAGCGCAGGCAAACGGCCAATTGAAGCTGCTCTTTCGGTGAATAATCTCCATATTCCATCATCTTTTTCTCGTATTCAGTTGCCGAAAAAAAACGCCCGGCAGCTCAACGACTGCCGGGCCTGGTTATGCCGTGCGCGGCCGGAAGCGACGCGTTACAGCAGGGCTCCAAGGCTCAGCGCCGCCATGATTACTACGGTCAATATCGCCAACAGCGGAGCAACCCACTTCAGATAACGGACGTAAGGAACATGGGCGATAGCCAGCCCTCCCATTACCACGGCGGAAGTCGGCGTTACCAGGTTGACGATGCCGGACGCGGATTGATAAGCGGTGACGACCAGGTCGCGGTTGACGTTAGCGAAATCGGCCAGCGGCGCCATTATCGGCATTGTCAGAACCGCAAGGCCAGAAGAAGAGGGCACGAGAAACGACAGCACTACTTCCAGCCAGTACATAACGTTAATAAACGCGACGGTGGATAACCCGCTGACCATGTTTTCGGCACTGTGCAAAATAGTATGAGTAATCATACCTTTGTCCATGATCACTACGATACCGCGGGCAATTCCGATAATCAGCGCTACGCCCAGTAGATCCCGTGCGCCGTTGATAAATGTCGACGTCAGCTCCTCTTCGCTCATACGGGCTATCAGACCAACGATAATCGCACTCGCCAGGAACACTGCCGAAATCTGCGCCATCCACCAGCCAAGCACGGCGACACCATAAATCATCACCACAAAGGCCAGCGCGAAAATTACCAGGATCAGCTTACGAAGCGGCGTAAATTCGAGCATCTCCTCTGACTTATTCCCAAGGAAGAAGACCCGATCTTCTTCCTGCTTATCCGCGACGATCGACAGTGCCGGGTCAGCACGGACTCTGCGGGCGTAGCGCATTACCCAGACGACACAGATCACCCAGCCGATGACCAGCAACGCTAAACGCAGGGCGATGCCTTGGGTAAACGGGATCCCGGCGGCGTTGGCGGCGATCACCGTAGCAAACGGGTTGATGGTTGAGCCGAGCGTACCGATCCCCGCGCCGAGCAGAACGGTGGATGCGGCGACGACCGGATCAAAACGGGCGGCGAGCATTACGGGAACCAGCAGCGTATAAAATGGCAATGACTCTTCGGCCATGCCATAGATGGTGCCGCCAGCGGCAAACAGCGCCATTAGAATCGGGATCATCCACTCTTCGTGGCCACGTAAGCGTGTGGTGACACGCTCGATCCCGGCATCGATGGCGCCTGTTTTGGTAACGATGCCAAGAAAGCCGCCGATGATTAAAATAAACAGCGCCACGTCGATAGCACCCGCCTGGCCGGTATCCGGATCGTAGAGGCCGCTGATCGGTGCCATGATCACCGCAATCGGCCCCTGCGGTTTTGCGGCAACCTGTGCATAGGTACCGGCGATGGGCACCTCTTTGCCGAGTGTGCTGTTCATCGCCATGTGATACTGACCAGCAGGAATGATCCAACTGAGTGCGGCGACAATGGCAATCAACAAAAAGAGAATGGTGTAAGCGGAAGGGAATTTGAACTTGCCCATGATGTGCTCCTTGACCCCGGCACACCCCGTGATGTGCCGGGGGAGTGGTTAGTCGCCGAGTGTCGCCACCATAACCGCTTTGATGGTGTGCATCCGGTTCTCCGCTTCGTCAAAGACGATGGAGTTAGGTGATTCGAAAACCTCTTCCGTGACTTCCAGCCCTTTCAGGCCGTACGCCATTTCGATCTCGCCGCCCACTTTGGTGTGCTCGTTATGGAATGCGGGCAGACAGTGCATAAATTTCACTTGCGGATTGCCGGTGGCTTTCACCACCGCGCTATTGACCTGATAGGGTTTCATCAGGCTGACGCGCTCGGACCAGGCCTCTTTCGGTTCGCCCATCGACACCCACACATCGGTGTAGAGGAAATCCACGCCCTGCACGCCTTCGTCCACCTCTTCGGTAAGCATGATTCGCGCGCCGGTTTCACGCGCGATGGTCTGGCATTGCTCAACCAGCGCGGCTTCCGGCCAGAACGACCTGGGCGCGACCAGCCGAATATCCATGCCCATTTTTGCCGCGCCGACCATCAGCGAGTTACCCATGTTGTTGCGCGCATCGCCGAGATAGGCAAAACGCAGTTCCGACAGGCGTTTACCCGGTGCGTGTTCGAGCATGGTCATCAGATCGGCGAGGATCTGCGTCGGGTGAAACTCATTGGTCAGCCCGTTCCATACGGGAACACCGGCATACTGACCCAGCTCTTCCACAATTTGCTGGCCATAACCGCGATATTCGATGCCGTCATACATGCGTCCCAGCACGCGAGCGGTGTCTTTCATCGACTCTTTATGACCGATCTGCGAACCGCTCGGCCCGAGATAGGTGACCTGCGCGCCCTGATCGAAAGCGCCCACTTCAAACGCGCATCGGGTGCGGGTGGACGTTTTCTCAAAAATCAGCGCAATATTTTTGCCGACCAGCGTTTTTTTCTCGCAACCCGCTTTTTTGTCCGCTTTCAACTGGATAGCAAGATCGATCAGGTACTGGATTTCCGCCGGTGTATAATCGAGAAGTTTGAGAAAATTACGATTTTTCAAATGGATACTCATCTACTTTTCCTTTTTTAAATCAGTGACGAATCAATGTGCCTTTATCCCCGGCGAGAATGGCCGGGCCATCTACCAGCGCGCCAATCCCCGCGATGCCGTTGCAGGCCTCGACAAACTGGCGGCAGGCGGCGACTTTCGGCCCCATTGAACCTGCGTCGAACTGCATCTCTTGCAACATTTTCGGGGTTACCTGCGCCAGCGGGCGCTGCGTGGGTTGGCCCCAGTCGAGGTACACCGCGTCGGCATCGGTGAGGATCAGCAGAGCGTCCGCTTCGATTTGCCGTGCCAGCAGCGCCGCCGAGAGGTCTTTGTCGATCACCGCTTCAATGCCGTGGTAGCCATTGGCGTTTTCCACCACCGGCACGCCGCCTCCGCCATTGCAAATGACCAGATGATCGCGGTTTATCAGCGCACTAATGGCGTCGCTCTCGACAATGCGTTTGGGCTGCGGGGAGGGAACCACGCGGCGGAAGTAGTGGCCATCCGCCTTAAATACCCAACCTTTTTCCTGATGTAGCGCGTGGGCTTGCGCTTCGCTGTAGACCGGGCCGATGTATTTAGTGGGATTAGTGAATGCCGGATCGGCGGGGTCCACTTCTACCTGGGTGAGCAGTACGCTGACCTCGCGCTGTGGCAGGATATTTTTCAGCGACTGTTGCAGCATGTAGCCGATCATGCCCTGGCTTTCGGCACCAAGAATGTCGAGCGGATAGGGCGTGACTTTGTCGTAAGCGCTGTTTTGCAGCGCCAGCAGACCAACCTGCGGCCCGTTACCGTGTACCAGCACCACGCGCCATTGCGCGGTCAGCCCGGCGATGGTGCGCGCGGCAAGATCAATATTCTGGCGTTGGATGTTCGCTTCCAGCGGTTCACCCCGTTTCAGCAGTGCGTTGCCGCCGAGCGCGACAACCAGCGTAGGTTTTCTTTCCATGATGGCTCCTTTAAATCCCGTCACGTTCCAGTGGGCAACTCATGCAGCGTGCACCGCCGCGCCCGCGCCCCAGTTCATCGCCAGGAATGGGCAGCACGGTGATCCCGGCTTTGTCATATTTTTCGTTAGTCCAGATATTGCGTTCGTAGCCCACCACTACGCCGGGACGCAGCGTGAGGACGTTGTTGGCGTCATTCCACTGTTCGCGTTCAGATTCGAAGGCATCGCCGCCGGTGGTGATCAGCCGCACCTGATCAATGCCGAGCGCTTTTTCAATGGCGTGCAGAAGATCGCTCTCCTGCGTGCGTTGCAGACCGCCGCGTCCGTCCGGGGTGAGCGTCCAGCACTGCGCGTCTTTGCGCACCACTTCCGGGTAAACGGAGAAGGTATCGATATCGATATGTGTCATCACGGTGTCGAGGTGCATACAGGAGCGGTGTTTGGGAAGTTCGACGACGATTACCCGTTCTGCCTGGCGGTGTTTGAACAGGCTATTGGCAAGAAACTCAACGCCCTGTGGCGTGGTGCGTTCAGACAAGCCAATTAATACTGCGCCGCGACCGATCACTAATACGTCGCCGCCTTCTAATGTGGCATGGTCATAATTAATATTCTCGTCGCCAAAATATTTAATAAATTCACCGTCAGCGAAGGCCGGATGCCAGCGATAAATTGCACGCAGATTATTTGTTTCGCGCTGACGAGCCGGTTTGGCCATCGGGTTAATGGATACGCCGTTATAAATCCAGCATGAGGTATCGCGGGTAAATAAATGGTTGGGCAACGGCGTCATAATAAAATCATTCGCCGTGTGGATATCGACCACCATATTTTTAATAAATGCCGGGATTTCTCCGTAGGTTAAGCCACCGCTGAGTCGCCGCGCCAGCTCGCGATGCGGCATATCCGCCAGCCAGCTGCGTATGTCTGCGGCGAAGGTGGGGCCAAGGCGATAATCGGAGATCTGCATGTCCAGCAGCCAGGCTTTCGCCTCGGCAATATCAAGTGTTTGTGTCAAAAGGTCGGTTAACAGCAGGACTTCCACACCTTGCTCGCGCAGAGTGTTTGCGAAGGCGTCGTGTTCTTCGCCGGCACGCTCGACCGATAACACATCATCAAATAATAATTCCTGGCAATTCGATGGTGTTAAACGTTTCAAACTTAAATTGGGGCGATGCAGCATAACACTTCGCAATTGACCTATTTCAGAACCGACGTAGTGCTTTTCCATAATTATTCCTTTAACTTTTTTAAGAATAAAAAGGGGCGCGTGATGAAATTTTTTAAATTTCGCCACGGGGTTAATGGTTGCTAATTTCACGGCTCATGGTAAAAGCCGTGTGAATTAATAATGTGATTGTGCTCACGTCGGATGGGATATTAAAGGGCTGTTGTTCGAATGCATGATTCGCATCAGAGAATAGATAATTAGCCTTATTATAAAGATGAATGGCTACGCATTAATGGCTGATATTATTCGTGGTTGTTATAATCTTGTATATATACATGGATTTCGTTGATATGTAACACATTGATTTTTATGTGCTAATAATGGACGTAAGCATAAATATGCAAAATAGTGAATAAACCTGTTTTACAACCGGGTGAAAAGGGAAATAACCAGTGAATTAGCACGCAAATAAACGGAATATCAAAGTGTGATTCAGGGAAGGTTTTTTAAATAATGCCTTAAATATCAGAATGTAAAAGATAGAACGTTATTCCCGCTGACCGGGTTTATGCACTATCACTGCATAAGTTCTGCCTGAGGGTTAACAGGCATATAACATATTTTCCGATAAACATGCATTGTCGCAAATCTCCCGTAAAAAGTGGTGGTATGGCAGTGTGAATTCTCGTATAAACATTTAAAAATGAAACGACGTTTTATATAGAAGGTTAAATTATGATCGTTGGTAATATTCACCATCTGCAATCCTGGCTGCCGCAGGAATTGCGCCAGGCTATTGAACACGTTAAACAGCATGTCACCGATGCGACGGCGATCGGCAAACATGATATCGACGGCAACCGCCTGTTTTTTCTTATCTCTGAGGATACAACTCAGCCGTTCGCCGAGCGCCGGGCGGAGTATCACGCGCGCTATCTGGATATTCAGATCGTCCTGAAAGGCCAGGAAGGGATGACCTTCAGCACGTTGCCTGCGGGCGTACCGGATACCGACTGGCTGGCTGATAAAGACATCGCATTTTTACCGGAAGGCGGCGAGGAAAAAACCGTGGTGCTAAGCGAAGGGGACTTTGTCGTCTTCTGGCCAGGCGAAGTCCATAAACCGCTGTGCGCGGTGAATGCGCCTGCGAAAGTGCGCAAAGCGGTGGTAAAACTACTGGTTGACTGATAATGCTCCCTCACCCTGAGCGGGTGAGGGGCAAAACTTACTGGCTGAGCGTTGCCACCATGACTGCTTTAATGGTGTGCATCCGGTTTTCCGCCTGGTCGAACACTACGCTTGCCGGTGATTCAAACACTTCATCGGTGACTTCCATGCCACCGTGCAGGCCAAACTCTTCCGCCATTTTTTTGCCGAGCGTGGTCTGATCGTCATGGAAGGCCGGCAGACAGTGCAGGAATTTCACCTGCGGGTTGCCGGTCAGCGACAGCATCATGCTGTTCACCTGGTAGGGGCGCAGCAGCGCGATGCGTTCAGCCCATTTCTCTTTGGCTTCGCCCATCGATACCCAGACATCGGTATAGATAAAATCTGCGCCCTTCACGCCAGCAGCGATATCTTCTGTCAGCAGAATATTGCCGCCATTTTTCACTGCCAGCGCGGTGCACTCCGCTACCAGGCTGGCATCCGGCCAGCAGGCTTTCGGCGCAACAAGACGCAGATCAAGGCCAACCAGCGCCGCCGCTTCCAGCATGGAGTTGCCCATGTTATTGCGCGCATCACCAGCGTAGACCAGCGTCATCTGGTTGAATGGTTTGCCCGGCAGGTGCTCGCGCATGGTCAGCAGATCCGCCAGCAGCTGCGTCGGGTGGAACTCATTGGTTAAACCGTTCCACACCGGCACGCCTGCATATTGCGCCAGCGTTTCAACAATCTCCTGGCCGTAGCCGCGATATTGAATGCCGTCGTACATACGGCCCAGCACGCGCGCGGTATCTTTAATTGATTCTTTATGGCCGATCTGGCTGCCGCTTGGCGCAAGATAAGTGACGCGGGCACCCTGATCGTATGCGGCAACTTCGAAAGAGCATCGGGTGCGGGTAGAGTCTTTTTCGAAGATGAGCGCGATGTTTTTGCCGGTAAGTTTCTGCACTTCCTGGCCTTTTTTCTTATCAGCTTTTAATTGCGAGGCGAGTTGCAGCAGGGCATTGATTTCCGCAGGTGTAAAATCGAGCAGTTTCAAAAAATGTTTCTGGTAAAACGCAGACATATTTTCCTCACATGGCAAAGGCCACTTATTGAATTAAAATTCAATTTATATGTATGAATATGCATTTGCAACCCCGGCGCATAAATCTTTTCGGCGAGGAGTGGAGGCAATGGCGGCGGTGTGTGACAATAAGTGTATCTGCCACATTATGAGGAACAAGCCATGGCGAACCCGGAACACCTGGAAGAGCAGCGCGAAGAGACGCGTTTGATTATTGAAGAATTGCTGGAAGACGGCAGCGATCCTGACGCGCTGTACACCATTGAGCATCATCTATCGGCAGATGATTTTGAGACGCTGGAAAAGGCCGCCGTTGAAGCGTTCAAGCTGGGTTATGAAGTGACTGAGCCGGAAGAGCTGGAGCTGGACGAAGGTGAAGTGGTGATTTGTTGTGATGTAGTGAGCGAATGTGCGCTGAACGCTGAGCTTATCGACACGCAAGTTGAACAACTGATCAACCTCGCAGAGAACGTCGGCGTTGAATACGACGGTTGGGGTACTTACTACGAAGATCCTGACGGTGAAGAAGGCGAAGACGGAGAAGAAGGTGACGACGATTACGTCGATGAAGAAGACAACGGCGTGCGCCACTGAGTGACCGTTGCGGCAGCGCCTGCTGCCGCAAAGCAAGGAACTGCCATGGATTACCCGCAAATACTCGCCCCGGTTTTAGATTTTCTCCACTGCCCGACACCCAACGCCTGGATAGAAAAAGCCCGCGACCCGGCCATGCTACCGCTGCTGCTGACCGACCACATGGTCTGCGAACTGAAAGCGGCGCAAACCGCCATGCTGCTGGTACGCAAATATGTGGCGGATAAAGCCGGTTCGGATGCGCTGTTGGAGTGTCTGAAACCTTACGAAGCCTTCACCTTCCGCGAAGGGCCGGAACCGGATTTTGTCGCCCTGCATAAACAGATTGGCAAAAGCGTCATGCCGCAGACCGACGATGCCTGGGGACGCCAGCTTATCGACAGCATGGTGCTGTTGATTAAAGAGGAACTGCACCATTTCTGGCAGGTGCGGGAAGCGATGAGCGCCCGTAATATTCCCTACGTCAAAATCACCGCCAGCCGTTATGCCAAAGGCATGCTGAAAGAGGTTCGCACTCATGAGCCGCTCACTTTGGTCGATAAACTCATTTGCGGCGCTTACATTGAAGCCCGATCCTGCGAACGCTTTGCCGCGCTGGCGCCATGGCTGGAGGCAGATTTGCAGAGCTTTTATCTGTCGCTGCTGCGTTCAGAGGTGCGTCACTATCAGGATTACCTGGCGCTGGCACAACAGATTTCCACTGTCGATATCAGCCCGCGTGTGCGTCATTTTGGCGAAGTGGAAGCGGCGCTGATCTCAACACCGGATACGGAGTTCCGTTTTCACAGCGGCGTGCCGGTGTAATCCAACGTAAGGGAACAAGGGATGAACTGGGCGCATGTATTGACGGCGGCGTATGCCGGTGTGGCGATAACCATTGTCACCGGGTTGATGCGAAAAAAAAGTGGGCTAAGCAAGGGCTGCTGGTCTGTATCGTTCATTAATGCGTGGGGCGAACCGCTCGTAATCAGCGTACGGAGCGGGTGTGATACCCGCTCATTTACCGTTACAGCGTTTTCAGCATGCGCACTTCGCAGTCAACATGACCGGTACAACCCAGCGGCCCGTCGATATTTTCGAATCCCAGATGTTCATACAGACCGATGGCGTCGGTTAAAAACGCGGTCGTTTCCAGGTAACAGCGGGTAAAACCCTGTGTACGTGCGTGATCCATCGCCATCAGCGCCAGCTTTTTCGCCAGCCCCTGACCGCGTGCGGCGGGAAGGAAATACATTTTTTGCAGTTCGCAAATATCCGGCTCGCTACATTTTAGCGGCGCAACGCCGCCTCCGCCCACGACCTCGCCATTTAGTTCGACGACCCAATAGGCGCAACCCGGCTTACTGTAAAGCTGGTAAAGCTCATCCAGTTCAGGATCGGCAACGGTGTAGCCTTTATCGGCGGTGAGGCCATATTCCGCCGATACCTGGCGGATCACAGATGCTATTGCGGCATTGTCTGTTGCAGCAATTCGGCGCATTTTTACCTCTACCGGAGCGGTCACATTCATCTCTGCTCTCTGTTAGGTTACTTTCCACGAGATCACGCTTAATACCACTCCTACGGCAATCTGGCAAGACCAGGAATATTGGTCGCTATTTTTTTATCCATAAGATATTTTAGATATAACTATTCCGTAACATTTTTACGTCTTATTAGGCTGTGCTTTTCTTTTTTTTCGATAAGGATTGTTATGATTTTCGATACTCAGGGTTCCGCGACAACGCCGGTACGCCATTTCATTTTTCAGGGAAGCGGTAAAGGCTATTTCCTGATCTGGCTGATTAATATTCTGCTAACCATGATAACGTTGGGATTATATTTACCATGGGCGTTAGTCCGTGCTCGCCGTTATTTCTACGCCAATACTGAACTTGATGGTGCGCGTTTTTCTTACCACGCGACCGGGCGTTCAGTATTTGTCGGCTGGCTGTGCATGCTGGTGCTGTATTCGGTATTCATCATTAACATGGTGCATGGCAATATTGTCCTGCAACTGTGTATGATGGCGTTATTCCTGATCTTTTTCCCGTGGCTGATTACTCAGGGTTTGCGTTATCAATTTCTGATGACGGAGATTAACGGAATCCGCTTTAGTTTTTACGCCAGCCCGCTGCGTGCATGGTGGGTGATGATCGGCTGCCCGCTGCTGATTGTGGCTGCTGCCATTATTGTGTTTTCATTCTTTGTCACCTCGGCGCTGAATAGCGGTTTTTATACCGCTATTTTCACCATGATTGGCGTTGGTACCCTGGTATTATTGCTGGGTATGGCGATAATGCAGGGCGTATATGCTGCACAGTGGTTTGGTATGTTGGTGAATAATCTGCAATACGGTAAGCTGAAATTTTCCGGCGAATTTTCGGTGAAAAAGTGCATCACCATTATTGTGCTGTCGATGCTGCTGTTTGTACCGTTTATTGCCATCGCGCTTTATATCACCATCCCGGCTTTCTTCATGCTCTCACAATATGCTTACGCGGTTGGCGACAATCCGGAACAACTGGCGATGCTGATGGGGCCGTTTTATGGCAAACTAATCTTCAGCTACCTGGTTTATATCGCTGGTGCGGTCATTTGCTATATTTTCGCCTTCGTGAAGCTGCGTAATTACCTTTATAGCCAGTTGGCGCTGGAAGGAGATATTCGTTTCTCCTCTACGGTCACGCTGGGGCGCGTGTTCTGGATCTCCATCACTAATTTTCTGTTGTGTTCGGTAACGCTGTTTCTGGCGTGGCCATGGGCGAAGGTGCGTTTTACCCGCTATTTGCTGGAAAACACGTATTTGCACGGCGATCTGTCGTCATTACCGCTGGAAAATCACGATCAACAACCGGCGAAGGATCCGGCCAACCTGCTGGCGCGCGGTCTGTCATTTTACCCGGTGCTGTTCTGAGTTTATTGTTCCGGATGGCGGCTACGTCTGATCTGGCCTACAGACTGCGTTGTGTTTGCTGAAACGTTGTAGGCCCGGTAAGCATCAGCGACACCAGGCAATCAACCGGAGGTATAAAAAAAGCCGGGCACTGTACGCAGCCCGGCTTTTTCATACCTGAAGAGAATTACAGCGCGGCGATGACGGCTTGCTGTTCAATCAGCTTCGCTTTCGCCTGAGCATAACCGTCCAGTTTTTCACGCTCTTTCGCAATCACCGCTTCCGGTGCGCGCGCGACAAAACCTTCGTTGCCCAGCTTGCTTTCGATACGACCAATTTCCTGCTCGACCTTCGCCACTTCTTTTGCCAGACGCGCCAGCTCAGCTTCTTTGTCGATCAGACCCGCCATCGGGATCAGCAGTTCTGCGCTATCGATAATTTTAGTGACCGAAACCGGCCCTTTATCATCGGCTGGCAACACGGTAATGCTTTCCAGACGCGCCAGCGTTTGCAGGAAGTTGCGGTTATCATTCACGCGACGCATCGCATCTTCGCTGCAACCGCGCAGCAGCAGATCCAGCGGTTTGCCCGGCGCGATATTCATCTCGGCGCGAATATTACGTACGGCGATAATCGCCTGTTTCAGCCACTCGGTATCAGCCAGCGCTTTTTCGTCAACCTGCGACGCATCGTACTGCGGGAACGGCTGCAGCATGATGGTGTCAGCAGTAATGCCTTTCAGCACTTTTACGCGCTGCCAGATGGTTTCCGTGATAAACGGAATGATCGGATGCGCGAGGCGCAGCAAACCTTCCAGCACTGTCACCAGCGTATTGCGGGTGCCGCGCAGTTCGGTTTCTGTACCACCGTTCATTACCGGTTTGGCCAGTTCCAGATACCAGTCGCAGAACTGGTTCCAGGTGAACTCGTACAGAATCCCTGCGGCGATATCGAAGCGGAAGTTGTCCAGCGCTTCGCGATACGCTTTGATGGTCTGGTTGAATTCAGCGAGGATCCAGCGGTCAGCCAGCGACAACACCCTTTCACCGCCGTTGAAACCGCAATCCTGCCCTTCGGTATTCATCAGCACAAAGCGGCTGGCGTTCCACAGCTTGTTACAGAAGTTACGGTAGCCTTCCAGACGCTTCATATCCCAGTTGATATCGCGACCAGTTGAAGCCAGCGCCGCCAGCGTGAAGCGCAGGGCATCGGTGCCGTGCGGCTCAATGCCATCCGGGAACTGTTTCTCGGTGCGCTTACGGATTTTCTCCGCCAACTGCGGCTGCATCATGTTGCCGGTACGTTTCTCCAGCAGATCCGCCAGCGAAATACCGTCAACCATATCCAGCGGGTCAATCACGTTGCCTTTGGATTTGGACATCTTCTGGCCTTCGTCATCGCGGATAAGACCAGTCATGTAGACGGTCTTGAACGGCACCTGAGATTTGCCGTTTTCATCTTTGATGAAGTGCATGGTCATCATGATCATGCGCGCGATCCAGAAGAAGATGATGTCGAAGCCGGAGACCATCACGCTGGTCGGATGGAACTGACGCAGCGCATCGGTGTTTTCCGGCCAGCCGAGCGTGGAGAAGGTCCACAGCGCGGAGGAGAACCAGGTGTCCAGCACGTCATCGTCCTGACGCAGCGCGATATCGGCGGCCAGGTTATTTTCCTGACGTACTTCCTCTTCGCTGCGGCCAACGTAGACGTTGCCGTCGTTGTCATACCACGCCGGAATTCGGTGACCCCACCACAACTGACGGGAGATACACCAGTCCTGAATATCGCGCATCCAGGAGAAATACATATTTTCGTACTGCTTCGGCACGAACTGGATGTCGCCGTTTTCCACCGCTTCAACCGCCGGTTTCGCCAGCACATCGGCACGCACGTACCACTGGTCAGTCAGCATCGGTTCGATAACCACGCCGCCGCGATCGCCGTACGGAACGGTCAGGTCGTGCGGTTTAATCTCTTCCAGCAGGCCAAGCGCGTCCACGGCGGCAACCATTACTTTACGCGCGGCAAAACGCTCCAGATTCTGGAATTCTGCCGGGATATCCGCCGGGTAAACGTCGGATTCGTTGCCGTTAGTATCGTAAACCTGCGCGCTTTCACGGATATCGCCGTCGAAGGTCAGGATGTTGATCATCGGCAGCTTGTGGCGACGGCCCACTTCGTAGTCGTTAAAGTCGTGCGCCGGAGTGATTTTCACGCAGCCGGTGCCTTTTTCCATGTCAGCGTGTTCATCGCCCACGATCGGAATACGACGGTTAACCAGCGGCAGCACCACGAACTTGCCAATCAGATCTTTGTAACGCGGATCTTCCGGGTTGACAGCCACGCCGGTATCGCCCAACAGGGTTTCCGGACGAGTGGTGGCAACCACCAGATAATCTTTACCGTCAGCGGTTTTTGCGCCGTCGGCCAGCGGATAGCGGATATGCCACATTGAGCCTTTCGACTCGCGGTTTTCCACTTCAAGGTCGGAAATCGCTGTGCGCAGTTTCGGATCCCAGTTCACCAGACGTTTACCGCGATAAATCAGATCTTCTTTATACAGGCGGACAAACACCTCTTTGACCGCGTTGGAGAGGCCTTCATCCATGGTAAAGCGCTCGCGCTCCCAGTCCACGGAGTTGCCCAGACGACGCATCTGGTTGGTGATGGTACCGCCGGATTCGGCTTTCCACTGCCAGATTTTGTCGATAAACGCGTCGCGACCGTAATCGTGGCGGGTTTTCCCTTCTTCTGCGGCAATTTTACGTTCAACCACCATCTGGGTTGCGATACCAGCATGGTCAGTACCTACCTGCCACAGGGTGTTTTTCCCCTGCATGCGCTGGTAGCGGATCATGGTGTCCATGATGGTCTGCTGGAAGGCGTGGCCCATATGCAAACTGCCAGTGACGTTCGGCGGCGGGATCATGATGCAGAAGCTTTCCTGGTTTTCATCACCGTTCGGTTTGAAATAGCCCTGCTTTTCCCACTGCTCGTACAGCGGCTGTTCGATATCTTTGGGGTTGTATGTCTTTTCCATTATTTCCAGGTTGCCGTGTTCAGGTTGAAACCGGCCACGCGGTAGGCTTTATAGCGTTCGCGCGCCAGTTGTTTCAGAGAGTCTTCGTAAGGGACGAAGTCTATCACTTCTGTGAAAGCGGTGGCAAAATCTGCAAATTCCGCGCGCAGGCTGATCAGAATATCGCGCGGGCTGCTGTTGCGCTTTTGCGGCCAGGCCAGTTCGACCGGCGCACCGCCGCGCGGACCTTCGCCTGCCACATTGTGCGGCACAAAACTCTCCGCCGGGCGCGCCCATAATGCTTCATCCAGCCGAATCGCCTGCTGCTCATCGGCACAGGCAATCAACACACGCTTGCCGTTACGCCAACGTTCTGCGGCAATTTCACACACCAGTTGCTCGACGGCGCTTAGGCCGTCAACGGTGTTGTCATTGTCCAGAAGGTAAAAGGTCGCATTTTTCATATTGATACCCGTCGTCTTTCACGCTGCCTCTTTGTTGGCTGCCTGCGCGCACCCAGTCACATAGTTTTCTATGCTGCTGGGGGGGCTCAGTTGCCGCCGCGATGCAACGCGAAATCCATAAGGTATAGAGTTCGCATTGCGCGAGGTTCCAGGCCGGATAAGGCATAGCCGCCATCCGGCAATCATAGCCATCCGGCAATGACGACTTACTCTTCGCCGTTAAACCCGGCGCGATTCAGCAGGAACTGCGACAGCATCGCCACCGGACGACCGGTTGCGCCTTTGGCTTTGCCGGAGCGCCATGCGGTGCCGGCGATATCCAGGTGCGCCCAGTTGTATTTACGGGCAAAGCGCGACAGGAAGCAGCCTGCGGTGATAGCACCGCCAGGACGGCCGCCGATGTTCGCCATATCCGCAAAGTTGGATTCCAGCTGATCCTGGTACTCGTCGCCCAGCGGTAAACGCCATGCGCGGTCACCAGCCTGCTCGGACGCGCCAATCAGTTCGTGCGCCAGCGGGTTGTGATTCGACAGCAAACCGGTGATGTGATGGCCAAGAGCAACCACGCATGCGCCGGTCAGCGTCGCAACATCGATCACCGCTTCTGGCTCGAAGCGCTCGACGTAGGTCAGCACATCACACAGCACCAGACGGCCTTCGGCATCGGTATTCAGCACTTCTACCGTCTGGCCGGACATGGTGGTCAGCACGTCGCCAGGACGATACGCCCGTCCGCCCGGCATGTTTTCACAACCAGCCAGCACGCCAATCACGTTCAGCGGCAGTTGCAGTTCGGCCACCATGCGCATCACACCGTAAACCGCCGCGGCGCCGCACATGTCGTACTTCATCTCGTCCATGCCTTCGGCCGGTTTGATGGAGATACCGCCGGAGTCGAAGGTCAGGCCTTTTCCGACCAGCACAATCGGGCGAGCGTCTTCCGACGGGTTGCCTTTGTACTCAATCACCGACATCAGCGACTCATTCTGCGAGCCCTGGCCGACAGCCAGGTACGAGTGCATGCCCAGTTCGCGCATCTGCTGTTCGCCAATCACGCGGGTGAGGACGTTTTTGCTGTAGGTGTCTGCCAGTTGGCGCGCCTGCGAAGCGAGGTAAGCGGCATTACAGATATTCGGCGGCATATTGCCGAGATCTTTGGCCGCTTTAATCCCCGCAGAGATAGCCAGACCGTGCTGGATAGCGCGTTCGCCGCTGGTTAATTCGCGACGAGTCGGCACGTTGAAGACCATTTTACGCAGCGGACGACGCGGTTCGATTTTGTTGGTTTTCAGTTGATCGAAGCTGTACAGGCTCTCTTTCGCTGTCTCAACGGCCTGACGCACTTTCCAGTAGGTGTTGCGCCCTTTGACATGCAGTTCGGTCAGGAAGCAAACGGCTTCCATTGAGCCCGTATCATTCAGGGTGTTTATGGTTTTCTGAATCACCTGCTTGTACTGGCGCTCATCCAGTTCACGCTCTTTACCGCAGCCAATCAGCAAAATACGCTCGGAGAGGACATTCGGTACGTGGTGAAGCAGCAGGGTTTGTCCTGGCTTACCTTCCAGTTCTCCGCGACGGAGCAGCGCGCTGATGTAGCCATCGCTGATCTTATCGAGTTGCTCGGCGATCGGGGAGAGTCGGCGCGGTTCAAAGACACCCACAACGATGCAGGCACTACGCTGTTTCTCCGGGCTACCGCTTTTTACACTGAACTCCATGCACTACGCTCCTGAATCTTAAAGACAACGGCGGCGGCTACGGATAGAATTGCAAGCTTACGTAACTCATGTCCGCTGTTGCGATGACTTCGTGTTAATCTTAATGGTACTACGGTTTCGGCACGTCAGAATTGGCTCTTTCGCACCCATCCGCTGAGTATATTAATCTTAGCGATGATTTCGACGACTCAAGAGAATAAATGACGTTTAAGCCATGAAACAAGCGATTTTCCAGGAAAAAGACTGGTTTTTACGGGCGTATTTAAAGTGATAATCATAAGATATCTGGTGCGGGAGACGCTAAAAAGCCAGCTTGCGATCCTATTCATCCTGCTTCTGATTTTCTTTTGTCAGAAACTGGTGAGGATTTTAGGCGCAGCCGCTGATGGCGAAATCCCAACAAACCTCGTGCTCTCGCTGCTGGGGCTGGGCGTGCCGGAGATGGCGCAGCTTATCCTGCCGTTGAGTCTGTTCCTTGGCCTGTTAATGACGCTGGGCAAACTCTATACTGAAAGTGAAATTACGGTGATGCACGCCTGCGGTCTGAGCCGTGCGGTGCTGATCAAAGCCGCCATGGTGCTGGCGCTGTTTACCGGCATTATCGCTGCGGTTAACGTCATGTGGGCAGGCCCGTGGTCATCCCGTCATCAGGATCAGGTTCTGGCGGATGCCAAAGCGAATCCCGGAATGGCGGCGCTGGCGCAGGGGCAGTTCCAGCAGGCGACAGACGGCAACTCGGTGCTGTTTATTGAAGGCGTCGAAGGCAACCACTTTAACAACGTATTCCTTGCGCAGATCCGCCCCAAAGGCAATGCGCGGCCGTCAGTGGTGGTGGCGGATTCCGGCCAACTTTCCCAGCATAAAGACGGTTCCCAGGTGGTGACGCTCAACACCGGTACACGCTTTGAGGGTACCGCCATGCTGCGCGACTTCCGCATCACTGATTTCCAGAACTACCAGGCGATCATCGGCCATCAGACCGTTGCGCTCGACCCGACCGATACCGAGCAGATGGACATGCGTACGTTGTTCAATACGGACACCCCGCGCGCCAGCGCAGAGCTGCACTGGCGTTTAACGCTGATCTTTACTGTGGTGATGATGGCGCTGATGGTCGTGCCGCTGAGCGTGGTTAACCCGCGTCAGGGACGCGTGTTATCGATGCTGCCCGCTATGCTGCTGTATCTCGTGTTCTTCCTGTTGCAGACCGCGCTTCGCTCAAACGGCGCGAAAGGGAAGCTGGATCCGATGATCTGGATGTGGGCGGTTAACCTGGTCTACCTGGTGCTTGCTGTGGCGCTGAACCTGTGGGATACGGTGCCGATGCGCCGGGTTCGCGCCCGTTTTACGCGTAGAGGAGCGGTATAATGCAGGCTTTTGGCGTACTTGACCGCTATATCGGGAAAACCATCTTTTCCACCATCATGATGACGCTGTTCATGCTGGTGTCGCTCTCCGGCATTATCAAATTTGTCGATCAGTTGAAAAAAGCCGGGCAGGGGAGTTACGACGCGCTGGGCGCAGGGATGTACACCATTCTTAGCGTGCCAAAAGATATCGAGGTCTTCTTTCCGATGGCCGCGCTGCTCGGCGCGCTGCTCGGTCTGGGCATGCTGGCACAGCGCAGCGAGCTGGTGGTGATGCAGGCTTCCGGCTACACCCGGATGCAGGTGGCGCTGTCGGTGATGAAAACCGCTATTCCGCTGGTCCTGCTGACCATGGCGATTGGCGAATGGGTTGCGCCGCAGGGCGAGCAGATGGCACGTAACCAGCGTGCGCAGTCGATGTACGGCGGTTCGCTGCTCTCCACACAGTCCGGGTTGTGGGCGAAAGACGGCAACAATTTTATCTACATTGAACGTGTGAAAGGTGATGATGAGCTTGGTGGCGTCAGTATTTATACCTTCAACGATCAGCGTCGTTTGCAATCGGTGCGCTATGCCGCATCGGCCAAATTCGATACAGAGAACAAAACCTGGCGGCTGTCGCAGGTGGATGAATCGAACCTGACCGATCCGAAACAAGTGACCGGCTCGCAGACCGTCAGCAGTGACTGGAAAACCAACCTCACGCCGGACAAACTTGGCGTAGTGGCACTGGATCCCGATGCGCTCTCTATCAGCGGCCTGCACAACTATGTGAAGTACCTGAAGTCGAGCGGCCAGGATTCTGGTCGTTATCAGCTCAATATGTGGAGCAAAATCTTCCAGCCGCTGTCGGTGGCGGTCATGATGCTGATGGCGCTATCGTTTATCTTTGGCCCGCTGCGTAGCGTGCCAATGGGCGTGCGCGTGGTGACCGGCATCAGCTTTGGCTTCGTTTTCTACGTGCTGGATCAGATTTTCGGCCCACTGACGCTGGTATATGGCATCCCGCCAGTGGTCGGCGCGCTGCTGCCGAGCGCCTTGTTCTTCCTGATTAGCGTGTGGCTGTTGATGCGCAAAAGCTAATACATCAGCGAAGGTGAGTATTGAACAAGAGAGGTCGCGACCTCTCTTTTTTTACCAAAAGCGCAGAGATGTCTCAGAGGCTTACCCGTATCGTGGTTTGTTTCTCCTCCGTGTGTCGTGGCGGCGTGCCTGCGCAAAGCGCAAAACGCATAGCTACTGCACTGACTTTGGGCGTACCACGCCGTAATGGCTTTCAGTAAATTCTGTTCTTTGCCACGTCCGTTGTGCTTCGGGCTATGATTGAGTAACGGTTCACAACATTTTGGGAAATTATGTCCAGGTTCTTTTTCAATGACCGTAAACAACTGGTCAATGACGCCATTGAAGGCTTAGTGATATCCGCACCGCACGGTAACCTTGTCCGACTCGATATTGATCCCGCCATTCGCATTGTGGCCCGCGCGGACTGGGATAAAAGCCGTGTAGCGGTGATTTCCGGCGGGGGATCCGGCCATGAACCGGCGCATGCTGGCTTTGTCGGCAAAGGTATGCTAACAGCCGCCGTCTGTGGCGATGTGTTTGCTTCGCCCAGCGTCGATGCGGTGCTAAATGCCATCGTGGCGGTAACCGGCGATCGCGGCTGCCTGTTGATTGTTAAAAACTACACTGGCGACCGCCTTAACTTTGGCCTTGCGGCGGAAAAAGCCAAGCGCTACGGCCTGAAAGTAGAGATGGTGATCGTCGCTGACGACATCGCGCTGCCGGATAACAAACAGCCGCGCGGCATCGCCGGAACGGCGCTGGTACACAAGATTGCCGGGCATGCTGCTGAGCACGGTAAATCGCTGAGTGAAGTGCGCGACATCGCGCAAAAGGCTTGCGATAACGTCTACAGCCTGGGGCTGGCGATGGAGACCTGCAACCTGCCGGGCAGCGAAGAGGAAGGGCGTATTCAGCGCGGCAAGGTCGAGCTTGGGTTGGGGATCCACGGCGAGCCAGGTGCCTCTATTGTCGAGACGCAGAACAGCAAGTTGCTTATCGACACGCTGGTGAAACCGCTGAAAGCTGCGGTGGGTGACGATCGCGTCGCCGTGCTGATCAATAACCTTGGCGGTGTTTCGGCACTTGAGATGGCGCTGTTAACCAAAGAACTGGCGCATTCCGCGCTGAAAAATCAGATTGCCTGGTTGATTGGCCCTGCGCCGCTGGTCAGTTCACTGGATATGAAAGGTTTTTCCGTGTCGTTGCTGCGTCTGAATGAAACGTTCGAGCAGGCGATTTGCGCGAACGTGCAAACCGTTGGCTGGCAAAAACCGGTGGCGTTCGCACCGATGAAAACCCAGCAGCACAATGCGGTGTATGACGGGCTGGAGATTGAACCTTCAGACAATCCACAGGTAAAAGCGCTGATCGGCACAGCGGTGCAGACGCTGATTGGTCTGGAAAACCGCCTGAATGCGCTGGATGCGAAAGTGGGCGATGGCGATACCGGTTCGACCTTCGCCGAAGGTGCGCGTGAGATTGCCCGCCTGCTGGAACAAGAGGCGCTGCCGCTGAATAACACCGCGCAGTTGCTGCAACTGATCGGCGAACGGCTGGCAACGGTAATGGGCGGCTCAAGCGGTGTGCTGATGTCGATCTTCTTTACTGCGGCAGGCAACGCTTTACACAGCGGCACCGCGCTGCCGGAGGCGTTACTGCTGGGGCTAAAACAGATGAAGCACTACGGCGGGGCGGATCTGGGCGATCGTACGCTGATCGATGCGCTGCAACCGGCGCTGGAAGCGCTGCGCGACAACGGGCTGGAGGCCGCCGTCTCTGCGGCGAAAAGCGGGGCTGTCAGTACGGCAACCATGCAAAAAGCTGGTGCCGGGCGCTCGTCGTACGTTAACAGTGAAAATCTTGATGGCGTAAGCGATCCCGGCGCGGTGGCGATTGCCGAAGTGTTTGCCGCAATGGCGAAATAAAGCTAAACCGCCATCCGGCACAATTGCCCGGTGGCGCTGATGCTTACCGGGCCTGCGCGATCAATTTACGGATCGGGCAGACCCGTACAACGGTTTTATTATGTTTTAGAAATCCGCTTTTAACACCACGCGGTAACGGGCTTTCCCGTCGCGCACATGCTGCAAGGCTTCGTTGATTTGCGACATCGGGAACATCTCTGTGGTTGGCGCGACTTTGGCGCGTCCGGCAAACTTCATCAGCTTGCGCAGCTCAAACGGCGTGCCAGTTGCCGAACCCGAGATGCTGCGGTCACCGGCGATCAGGGTAAATGCTGGCACTTCCAGCGGCTTCAGCACGGCACCCACAGTATGGAAATGGCCGCCGTGGGTCAGCGCTTCAAAATAAGGCTGCCAGTTAAGATCGACGTTAACGGTGTTGATGATCAGATCGTACTGACCTGCCAGCGCTTTCAAGGCCTCCGGATCGCGGCTGTTCACGACATAGTCGGCACCCATGATCCGCACTTCCGCTTCTTTAGCCGGATTTGAACTGAACGCCGTCACTTCACAGCCCATTGCATGCAGCAGCTTGATGGCGATATGCCCGAGGCCGCCAATACCAATCACGCCGACGCGGCTGGTCGCGGTGATATTGTGCATCAGCAGCGGTTTAAACACGGTAATGCCTCCGCACAGCAGCGGTCCGGCGGTTTCGATATCGATGCTGTCCGGCAACGGGATCACCCACTGCCAGTTTGCGCGGAGCTTATCGGCAAAACCGCCGCGATTCAGAATGGTCGGTACTGCGCCTTCCAGGCAGTTGATATGGTTGCCGTCGATACAGGCATCGCAGTGCCCGCAACTGCGCGCTGTCCAGCCGATACCCACTCGCTGGCCCACTTTTAACCCTTTGTTTTGCGCGGCATTACCCAACTCTACCACGCGGCCAATCACTTCATGCCCGGCCACCAGCGGGTACTGGGAGAAGCCCCATTCATTGTCGATCATCGATAAGTCTGAATGGCAGATACCGCAATAATCCACCTGCACTTCCACATCTTCTGCTGCCAGCGGGCCGGCATCGTATTCCTGCAATTCAAGCGCGGCACCGGCCTGCGGCGCGGCGTAATTTTTGATGATGCTCATTACGGATTCCTTCGGTTTTGAGGGGGACGCATGAAGTGTAGGGCATCAGGCGCTTCTCCGGCAGAATGTCGCGCGTCAGACCGCCCGTTTCGCCAAAGCCATGCCTTCCGTCCTGGGCCATTTCCCCTGTTTTAACCCGTCATCCAGCCAATATTTTCCGGCTTTCCCGGCCTGTAGTGTGGGTACTGCGAATTCGCAACACGATGTTTCTGTACAACTCACAGGAGTACGCATTATGGATTCACAATTCATTGGATCGGTCATTAATGCACTACCGCTGGAAAATATGATCGGCGGCCCGTTGCAGGCGATGATCAAAGCACAGGTACAGGCGAGTAAGGCCTACGCCGACTTCCTGCTCTCTGTCTGTATTAAGGATGGTAAAGCGGAGTCGGTGCAGTTCGATTACGACGAAACCGTGGTTGACGAGAAAGGCGTGATTCAGGGCGTGGTGAAAAAAACCATGCGCATCCCGCTGCTGGCTGCCATCTCTCACCCGAACATCAGCATCGAAGAAGGGACTATCGACTTCGAACTGGAAGTTTCCCAGAGCGAAGCCAGCAGCAGCCAGACCGATGCGGAAGCTTCGCTGGAAGCATCCGTCGGCTGGGGGCCGTTCAGCGTCAAAATCAGCGGACGTGTTTCGCATAAAGATCAGCAAACCCGCTCCACTGATACCCGCGCGAAATACAGCATCCACACCCAGGTCAAACGTCAGCCGCCGCCGGAAGCACTGATGCGCGTGATTGATTTCCTGACGGATGCCGCAACACGCCCGGCTGTTCTGCCGTCTGAGGCGCAAAAGCTTGAATCGAAAAAGCTTGATGCCTATCCCGAAACGCCTGCTGGCGCTGCAAAAAAACCGGCTGACGCGCCGCATTAATTCTGATGTTCACACTGAGGCTGCGTTGCAGCCTCATTTTTCACGGAGCGCACTATGTCAATAAAAGACTGGCTTCGCGGCAACCGGAATACGCAACAGAAGGCGAACGAGCAACCTACGGCTCCGCCGGACGAGAGCGCCGGAATGCCGCCCGACGATCCGACGACACAAGAGACCAGCGGGTTGCCGCCTGCGGATCCGCCCTCTTCGGATCCACCGCCCGATCCACCGCCGCCGGAAGGCTCACCACCCGGTGGCCCGGTTGGGGCTCATCTCTCGCTGGCGGATATCACGCGCGGGATGCAGCACGCCGCATCGGCGGCAAACCAGCTTATCGCGCATCAGTACATGCAGGCGCTGGACCCCTTTTTTGAGCACAGCGATGACGGAAGGCTGGTGCCAAAAGTCGTTGAAATGGCGCTGGATGATCAACATCACTTTACCTTGCCGCTGGTGGCGCTCTCCACGCCGCGCGGGCTGATGCTGGAAAAAATGAAGGTTTTTTTGACGGTACGAACCGATGCCGTTGAGCAACACAGCGCGGTTTCCGGTACGCCCGATGACACGGTTGGCCGCTTCTTCGTCAGCATGTCGCCGCTGAGCCGTGAAGGCAGCGGTCGCGACAGCGGGCATGTGGACATTGAAATGCAGTTCACCGTGCTGGAGCCGCCGGAAAGCGTGATGCGGCTGATTGAAGAGTACACCCGACAAGTTCTTCCCCAATCTAGCGTGAGGAGTGATGACAATGGCTAACCAACCAGCAAACACCGGCGCGGCCGGGTTGACATTAATTAAGTCTTTTGAAGGGCTAAGCCTGGAGAAATACCGCGATGCGGTCGGTAAATGGACTATCGGCTACGGCCATTTGATTTTGCCCCAGGAGAATTTCCCGCAGGCGTTAAGCAAGGTGGAAGCGGAAGATTTGTTGCGGGCGGATCTGGGGATGACCGAACGCGGGGTTCATCGCCTCGTGACTGTCGATCTCAACCAGAACCAGTTCGATGCGCTGGTGGCGTTTACCTTTAACGTTGGAGTGGGAAATTTGCAGGACTCGACACTGTTACGCCTGCTTAATCAGGGACAATACCAGGCGGCGGCGGACCAGCTTCCGCGCTGGAATAAAGCCGGTGGCAAAATTCTCCCCGGCTTGACCCGTCGCCGCGATGCGGAACGTGCGCTGTTTATGGCACCCGTCAACTGAATTGACTGGAGGAACTCCAATGAAATACACGCTGCCGATATTATTTCTGGCTGTGTTAACCGCTGTACCGGCGTATGCCGACTTACCACAATGTAGCGCGGTGGTACAAGCAGCCAACCAGCAACTGGCGGAACAGAACAAAAGGACCGTGCAGGATGTGAATAAACTGACGGATCTGCTCAAAACGCTAAATCGCGATAATGTGCTGCCCACTGAGTACATTACCCGCGAACAGGCGATCAAATTGGGCTGGAGTGGGAAGGCGGAAGATTCGCTGTGGAGCGTCTGGGTGCTGAACAAGAAAGTGCTGGGCGGTGATCCTTGGACCGGTAAGCCTGCGCCGGGCAAAGGAAAATGGTACAGCGCCGATGTCGATAGCGTACGCGGTCTGCACAGTAGCAAACATCTGATCTACAGCCCGGAAAGCACGACGCGTTATCTCTCTACAGATAATGACGCAACAACCGTCATGCTTCCTCCTTGCCAGTAGTCAGTACGGCGGCCTCATGCCATTCGTTGAGGCCGCCTGTTGAGGAGAAGATGGCTATGGTTGACGGTATTCAGATGTTAAATCAAGGGCTGGCCGCGTTCGCCAGGTTGTTTGGCTGGCTGAGCGTCTCGTTTTTCTGGCAATCAAAAACATTGCATCAGTACGGTTGGCTCAATCTTCCCTGTTTGCTGTTCATTCCATGTTAATGGCACAACAACTACTGTTGTGGATATAAAAGATCTCGGTGTGATTGCCATTATTATTTCTGCCACACCATGTGTAAAGATGAGAAGCCGAAGAAAATGCGGGTGGTTAAAAAAACGACATCTTCCAGAGCGCCCCGCAAGATAACACCCGCCAAATAAAAGTCACAATGTATCTGCGCTGCTGTAAATGCTGACGTTAAATATCTCTGGCAGGAGCATTATGCACGGGCATAGTGCACAGGCATAGTGCTCCTGTATTTGCTAAAGGAGAAATGTAGCAGCAATTAAATATCAATAAAAATTCAGGCTGGACTATTCGTCCGAATACATCATCGCGGCTTGAGTACGGTTATTCACATTCAGACGACGGAAAATAGATTCCAGATGCGCTTTTACCGTACCGGCGCTGATATTTAACCGACGGCTGATTTGCTTATTGGATTCCCCGGCAGCCAGCAGCTTGAGGATTTCACGCTGGCGCTCGCTGAGCCGCGTAATCGCGCCGTGTCCGCCATCCAGCAGGGTGATGCTTTCCTGCGGGAAGCAGAACATCCCCAGCGCTGCTGTACGCAGTGTCTGCGCGATGGTTTCCGGTGGTGAATCACGCCTGACAAACGCAATCGCATGGTGATGCAAAAACTGCCTGAGTAATGTCGGCTGGCATTTATTCATCAGCATCACCACCGGAATAGTTGGGTGGTGCGATGCCAGCGTATCGAGTAATTCAAGACTCTCTGTTTTATTTCCATCACCATCCAGCAGAATTAGTGATGCCGGAAATTCATTTAGTGTGCCATTAATTTCATTCTGATTATTCAGCCCTCGGATCTTCACATTTGGGATAAGTTGCGAAAGTACCGATGCCATTCCTTCAATAAATATCGACTGCTTGTCAATCATGAGTACATACATGCGTCATCTCCACGTAATAGTGTTCGTCAATGAGCCTGGTAATCATCAGAGTATTAAATGAAATGAAAAAAATGAAACAGGCTGATTGTCATAGGTCTTTTAACCGATATGGCAAATTAGCGAAGATGAAATAGACAACCTGATCAGTAAAATATCATATATTAAAAATGGACGTTTCGCTATTTTATAAATAATCAACAGGTCGAGTAGGGTAAATAACGTGATAGCAAGGGCGCGGGGAATTTCGACAGGCGGGTTAATTAATGCAGTGGATAGCGCGCCGCGACAGGACAAAGAACCGCCAACAGTTTGACTCGACGCTGGTTTTTTCATCACTTAGCAGCTGAACACGCGATCGTGGCTTGCATAGCCGCGAACGGCAGGTATAATCCCACACGTTTCCGCATCCCCTTCAGTGCCGAAGTGGCGAAATCGGTAGACGCAGTTGATTCAAAATCAACCGTAGAAATACGTGCCGGTTCGAGTCCGGCCTTCGGCACCATTAGTACTTCCAAGACCATCCGAGAAAGTCCAATTATCCCTTAAAAATCAATGCGTTTAGCGATTTTTGTATCCGGCATTGTCCGAGTCCGTCCGTTGAAATCCGGGGGGCACTGGGGGCATAATTGGGGGCATCTTAACTTCGATTAGAAATGTGCCCCCAAAATGAAGCTCAACGCCAGACAGGTCGAGACCGCAAAGCCTAAAGACAAAACCTACAAAATGGCCGATGGCGGTGGTTTGTATCTTGAGGTTTCGGCGAAGGGTTCTAAATACTGGCGCATGAAATACAGGCGCCCCTCTGACAAAAAAGAGGATCGCCTTGCTTTTGGTGTTTGGCCTACTGTTACGCTTGCTCAGGCTAGAACGAAGCGCGATGAAGCTAAAAAGCTGTTAGTGCAGGGCATAGACCCAAAAGCTGAACAGAAGGAAGCCCAGGCCGAAAACGCTGGGGCATATACTTTTCAAACTATCGCGCTCGAATGGCATGCCAGCAATAAGCGCTGGAGCGAAGACCATCGAACGCGCGTTCTTCGTTACCTTGAGCTGTATATCTTTCCTTATATCGGCTCGTCTGATATCCGGCAGCTTAAAACCAGCCACCTGTTAGCCCCGATCAAGAAAGTTGATGCCAGCGGTAAGCATGATGTCGCGCAGCGCCTGCAACAGCGTGTCACGGCCATTATGCGTTATGCAGTACAGAACGATTACATCGACTCTAATCCAGCCAGTGATATGGCCGGTGCGCTATCTACAACTAAAGCGCGGCATTACCCCGCTTTGCCCTCAAGCCGTTTCCCTGAGTTTCTTGCTCGTCTTGCTGCATATCGTGGCCGTGTAATGACGCGGATCGCTGTCGAACTTTCATTGTTAACTTTTGTGCGCTCCAGTGAATTACGCTTCGCACGTTGGGATGAATTCGACTTCGATAAATCCCTTTGGCGTATACCAGCAAAACGAGAAGAGATTAAAGGAGTGCGTTACTCGTACCGTGGCATGAAGATGAAAGAGGAGCATATTGTTCCGCTTAGCAGACAGGCGATAGCATTGCTGGAAGAGCTTAAGCAAATCAGTGGTGATAAAGAGCTTCTTTTTCCGGGGGATCACGATGCTGCGAAGGTCATGAGTGAAAATACGGTAAATAGTGCTTTGCGTACCATGGGATATGACACAAAAACAGAAGTATGTGGGCATGGGTTTAGGACTATGGCGCGCGGTGCCCTGGGCGAGTCGGGATTATGGAGCGATGATGCGATAGAACGGCAGTTGAGCCATTCAGAACGTAATAATGTACGTGCGGCTTACATTCATACATCTGAGCATTTGGATGAAAGGCGTTTAATGGTGCAATGGTGGGCAGATTATCTTAATAGCCTAATCCATAAATTCATGACACCATATGAATTTGCACAAAAATAAATTAATCTGAAAAAATCATTAATATTCCGGCACAATAAATTGTGCCGGAATAAATCAATTTTTCCAAAGAATTACAGGATGGGCCCTAGGACAAGGATGCCCTTCAAAAGTAGAATAACAAACAGTGTTACGATCTGACGTATTTGGTGTTTTAGAACCGTAAACACTTTCCATACTAAAAAAGGAGTTGTTAGGTATTCCATCTATGAATCCACTGATTCCTCCCTGTATTAAATTATTTACTCGACCGACAAAACGCTTCTCTGATAAATAACATAATGTTTCGCAGTCTTTTACAAGGTCTTCAGCGGTTGGTCGTGATCTTGGATCGTAATTTAAACAGGCATCTATGATTTTTTGCAACTCCATTGAAAGATTTTGATATTGTGGGTTAGAAGTCATAAAGTTAGGCCAGTCCATCCTATTTTTTGTCTTTACATTTACTGCGGCATCTAAGTAAACTCCAAAAGGATATTCTCCTGTTAAAAGCCGAAACATCATCGCACCTAAAGACCAAATATCAGTAGAAGCTTCTATAGCTTTCCCCTTTTCACCAAACATTAATTCCGGAGACATAAATGGTAATGCACCCTTAATTGTTCCAGAGGTTGATCTTGTGAGATCACCGCTTGCAGCAGCTTCATCGAAAAACTCTTGAGTTAGTGTGGCAATTCCAAAATCAGTAATTTTTAAATTAGATATTTGTACACCGCCCGATACCATAACATTACTGGGTTTTAAATCTCTGTGAATCACTCCGGCTCTATGCGAGGCTAATATTCCTTTTGCAAGATTATGTAGTATACACGCACCATAATGAGGATCTAAGAAATCAAAATGCCTCAATTTCTCTTCAAGATTTTCACCGTCAACATATTCTTCTGCTAAGAATATGCTTCCATTCTCTTCAACATAATCAAATGTTTTTGCAACGTTATGATGATTAACCTTTGCAGCAATTTTTGCGCTTTTGAGAAATCTTTTGCTTTCTAACCCTGGTAATGGAGTTTTTAACGCTAGTTCCAAATCTAGTTTGAGATCAAGAACTTTATATACATTTTGCATACCACCCTTACCAATATATTTCAATACCTGATAGCGGTCTGCAATAATATTTCCTATTGCAATCATGATATTACCTCCGGTCGGGATATATCAAATGTTACAAATGTTCTGGACTTACCATTTATCAATGTAATTACACTGCAATTCGGGAATTTTTTATTAACTACAACAGTTTTGTTATTAATGGTAGCACTGCCAGTAATCTTTAAAACTAAAAAATCGAAACCATTATAAAAGATCTGCATAGATCCACTACCACCCCAAGTGATTGTTACGTTTCTATTTTTTGAATTAATCTCGTATTTCTTACTATTAAGCACGAACAAAGCTCTGTGTCTATCTTTCAATAAATGCTTCGCAATGAGGTCTCTTACTAATGACATTTTGGGACGTTTGGCTTTATCATAGTCAAGGCAACTATTAAAAATGGTTGCAAGATCTTTTGGTAATATTTTTTCTAGGCTATCGATGTTAGTGATAGGCATGGGGGGTTGTTCATATAGCTCGTCAGGTTTTTCAATCCCTAATAAATCTAGGGCAACAACACCAAATGCGTAAACGTCAATCATTTGATCGAAGCTAATATTTTTTCTCTTCCATAACTCTGGTGCCATATAGCCTAATGTACCAATCACTGAATGCGTGAACGCTTCCGTTCCAGAGCTTCTTGCTAAACCAAAATCCAATATTTTTATAATTCCATCGATGTTTGTTCTGATATTGTTTGGTTTGATGTCCCGATGAATTACTCCTGCTGAATGAATATCACTTAGGCCACATGATATCTGCCATAGATTTTTCAATGTGTCATTTAATTTTTCTTTAGCATCATATTTTATGTCATGTCCATCAATGTACTCGAGAACAATACCTTTTTTAGTTTTCCCTCCAACCTGTAAGTCAATTAAATCATAAAGTTGGACAACATGTTTCGAACGCAATTTGAGTAACGCTTTTTGTTCATCCAATAAGCGCCGCTCTTCTTCGCCATCCTTAAGGATTTTAATTATAACTTTTCTATCTAAGTGATTATCCAGACAGGTTAGAATGTCGCCCATCCCTCCACCAATTCCTGAGTGATTTAGCGAGTATCTATTGGGGAGTACATATTTAATCGCCATTTTTATTTTCCTCGTCCGTGATATTTATGATCACTGATTGGTCTTCACTATTTTTAGCAATAGTTTTCTTTTTTTCTCTTGGTTTTCTTTTCTTGATATTTTTTTTGACAGGATTAACATTGATGTCGTTATTTTCTTGAGATGAGAAGAGTTCTCCTTGGTTTTTTTTAGAATCCAGATGTACTGTGGGACTCTCATCAGATTTAGCTGGATGTATTTCCATTTCAGCTAGATTGTTTTCTGAGGGTTTATCTTGTTCATCAACAATATTTTGAGAGAAATAATTTTGAGCCGCAGGGTAATTTTTCATCCACATTATATGTAGATTTCCATGCGGATCCCAAAGCTCGACACCTATATCCTTGTGCTCATTGAGATTATTCTTTATATCATTGAGGCTTACTATTCCTAGTGATGCGTTATCTTTTGCGCCACACCAGCGAACATATTCAGATATTCTCTGAGAGGATGTGTAAGCATTAGGCGAGTTTAATAGTATCTCTTCAAAAGCTTTATGGGTGATGAAATGAATACCATCAGAGGTTAATATTATTTTGTCATTAGTAATTTCTAATGTGTTAACGTGAGGTTTAAGCGATTCACCCATTCCAATAAATTGAAGTAGCCCTCTTCCTCGACCACCCAAGGCTTCGAGTGAATCATCATTACTTATCGCATTCAAACCTTCGTTTTGAGAAAAACTATAAATTCGACTATCTCCAACGTTCACAATTACAGGATTAACTTCATTTTCAATGATAATCGCTGATAATGTAGAACCACCATGCCCTTTAGCATATTCATATACAGCTTGGTTTGCTTCGATAGTTGCCTTATTTATTCGTTGCTCTAATTTTTCACCTCTATATTTTATGAGTGAATAAAAAAAAGTTGAAAGAGCAATTGTTGCACATTTCTTTCCCTCTTGCATACCTCCCATACCGTCAAGTAGAGCCATTGCAAAGAATGGTTTACCAACATTTGATGGAGTATTTACCCTAATTGCTGCAATGAGATCTTGATTCTCATTTCGAACAAGCCCAATGTCTGTGCCGACAATGGCGCTAAGTCCTTCGGGCTGGTTGATAGCCCTTTTTCCTGAAGGACGAGCTAACCAACTTGCAAGTCGTTCTGTAAACATATTCATTCCATTTAATGAGTTCGTAATTAACTTTCTCAACGGGTTAGCCAATTGTCAATTAATACAACCTTGGCGCGCAGTGCTTTCCCCGCCTCGCCTGCCCGCTTTGCGGGGCGGTTTAAATGCAGTTGCATGACCGGGCTCAGGCCGCGCGGGGACTGGCGCGGGCGGGGTTCAGGCTGGCAGAGAAATAAATGCAGTTAAATGCACCTGATGCATGCAGGGTATTTTTCGGAAAAATAACGGGATTTTTGCGTTTTTTCGGGGTACTGAGGGCGCAGCCGGTAACGCGTACCGGCGCACATAAATCAGGAGATTTTCGGGGGATTATTGCTGCTGAATTTCTGCCCGCAAAACCAGGCTTTCCGGCATGGCCGGTCTGCGTATCACGCCATCGAGCGTCTCGGTGGTGCGGAACGTGGCCGAGCACTCAATACTGGTGCACTGGTGATAGCGCTGTTTGAGGTTCTCTGTCAGATAGCGGCTGGTGCGCGCGTGTGCGGGCTGTTTACAGAACGGGCAGTGAAACATGGTTCAGCCCTCCGCCTGTTTTCTCTTGTCGGCCAGTTGTGTGGCAAGCTGTGCACGCTTCACCGGGCTTTTATACAGTGCCATGTCCACGCCGGTCAGCGGCGGGCGATGCATGCCGAGTTGTGAGAAGACCGGCTCATTGTCCATGTCAAAGTTATAAAATTGTGCCTGCACCGCAACATGCATATGCAGCTCCTCAGCCAGAATATCCGCCGGGCGCGTCGCACCGTTCAGCTCCAGCGCACGCAGGCGCAGACAGAACGCCCGCACCAGTGCCGGGCTGATGTCGCTCATGGCCGCAGCCCATTCCGCCTGGGCGCAGACGCTAAACGCCCGTGCATGTTCAGTGATATACGTTTCACCCGTCGTGCACGCTCCCAGCATGGCGAGGGATTTGTCCGTCTCCAGTTCAGCAATCAGACCGGTGAACTCCTCTGCCAGCTCACGACCGGCAATGTGTCTGCTGTGTCCGGCTTTGAGCTCCGGTGTCATGGCACCGCCGAGACTGCGGAAACGCTCGCGCCAGCTCTTCTCTGCTGCGGCGCTTTCTTCAAGTGCGCTCTTCCGTTCCTTTTCGCTGCGAGTGATGGCTGCGCCGATGTCGTTCAGTTTTAGCATGCTGCCGGTGTGGGCGGCTTTTGCCTCTGTAAAGGCCTTCAGGGCACGGTTGATGGCGGCGGCGTTATCCTCTGCGGCTTTTTTATGCACGGTATTAACAGCACCCTCGATAACGGCGCGGGGGGCACCGGTCTGCGTGCTGCCGATGGTTTTCATGATGGAGGTCATAAGTTCAGTTTTCATGGCGGGGCTCTCTGTGTTGTCAATGTAAGTGCATTCTGCCGCGCCCTGCACAACGAGACGACTGGTTGCAGTTGTGGCCGGGATGGCACAGAAAGCCGCTGAAAAAACCGGCTCGCCAGAAAGAGGTCCCAGGAAAAGCCCTCTTTCTGTTTGTTTTTCTCTATTTAACTCTTCACTCTGTTCACTGATAAATAAAAGAATAAGTAATACAGTAAGTTAAATGGTGAACAGTTGGGAAATTAAGTGTTCACCGACTGTTCACTACTGTTCACCGCACTTTTATGTCACGCACTCACCGCTGTTATTTTTTTACTTTTTTCTTCCTGTTAATAACAGGGAATCAATAGGCAGAATAATATTTACCTGTATCATTTTTAACCTCCTGCCCACTATTCCTCTATATTGCCCTATATTCCACAGGTGCTGTTTTTTTGAGCTGCAATTAGCTGGCTTCAGCCCATTTTTTCCCTGTTGCATTGTCCGTTTTTATTCACAAAATAGAGCGCTACCCGAAGCCGGAAAGACACAACCGGCACTGTATGGACTTTATGAGGTAGCCCGATGCACACCGCTTTTTCTTCCCCGTCTTCTGCCCCTGCCGCACCGTTGATGCCGGTTTCTGATGCTGTTCAGGAGCGCTTTTTACGCCTGCCGGAAGTGATGCATTTATGCGGCCTGTCCCGTTCGACCATTTACGACCTCATCAGCCGGAATGCCTTTCCGCAACAGGTTTCCCTCGGCGGGAAAAATGTCGCCTGGCTGCACAGTGAAATTACCGCATGGATGGCTGAACGTGTGGCCGACCGTAACCGGGGCTGCGACGCATGATGTTACTCTGTCAGCAAAATGCCCTTTTTCTGGCTTGCTTATTTTCGGTGTTTCCAGGTATAGTTTTCCCGCTGCCGCAAAATCGGCAGTCGGGCGTGAGAACCCGAGTTTCTTCAAGGCGACACCGGACGCGCCATGCGTCTTTTTTTGTGTCTATGCCTCGGTGCACCTGTTGTTTACGTACCGGTTATTTAACCGTTGCTGTATCCGCGTAATGGTGGCTCAGGCGGGGCAGCCTTCGGGCTGGCCGGTTCCCTTGAAGGCCGGTTTCTCACCCCCGTCTGGGCTACCACCAGAGCGTGAGAACTCCGGTGGTGGCGATAACCGCTACTTCAAGGAGGTTGCCCCTATGGCCACGACCCTCACCCTGCCTCACCCGCAATTTATCTTTGTTTTCGCTGCCGTTCGTCGTTCCGTACGTAAACCGCGTGTCTGTATGCTGCGCACTATTGCCGCTGATGAACACATCGCTCGCCGTTCCCTCGTTTGCGATTATGTCCTCTCGTTCGCCGGTCGCCTGCCGGTTGCGGAGGTGCACGTATGAGCCAGCCCATCCTAACCCTTGACGATCTCAGATATCTCGAACACCTGCGCAATATCGGCCATCTGGTCAGCAAGCTGGCAGCGGAACAGAGCAAGGTGACCGCCCGCCGTGATCCGGCTGAGCGTCTGCAACTCATTTCCCTGATTTACCTGATGACGGATCAACTCGATGCCGTGATCGAACGCTGCAACCAGCGCTGGCTCGACGGGGAGGAACAGGAATGAAGCAGCCGTTACCGCCCGTACCGCGCACTGCACTTTACCGACCGCAGCGGAGGCGTCTTCCGTCGCCGGATTAATCTGCATTCCCCGGAGAAAATTGCCCCGGAGGAGCGCGATCCGCACCTGAAGGATAATATCGCCTATAAGCTGGCCGTCATTGTGCGCCAGCTTATGCAGCGGTTCAGCGGACCCGATGACAGTCCGCACTCTGCTCCAGTCGCAGCAGAACTCCGGCGAGGCACTGAGCATCAAGCGCGACGCCGACCCGGCATTTGATTTTTGCGGCTATCCGGAGGCACAGCCTGACGCTGACGGAATGTATATGGGTAATGCCAATCATGGCGTTAAATGAATGGCTATTGTTCGCGTATAGACTATTTTAATTAATGATTTTACGATGTAGATAACTCATACAAGGAGGGTAGTTTATGAGCGCACAGGCTGAGGAAGGGACATTACGCCGGATGACGTTAGGCGAGATTGCAATGGCTCGCAGGGTTTTTGGTGATTCGATAGTTTATAGTCGTGTCTGGATTCATTGTGACAGCTATTTACCATTCGGCCTACAGAAACAGAACTACGCTATGACTCCCAACGGGGAGTTATGGTACAGAAAGCCAATGTACAGAGAAGATTTTTCTGCAAACTCGGTTTTCGTTGAAGATAAATACACATTTATCCATGAGTTGGGGCATGTATGGCAACACCAGCACGGGCAATGGGTTAGAATGCGAGGCGCTTTTAGCTGGGCTGCTGAATATACATACAGACTGGATAAAGACAAACTCACAGATTATTCTCTGGAACAGCAAGCCTCTATTTTGGCTGATTACTGGTTGTTGCTGGTTTATGGGGTTAGTAAGTGGTCTTATTATCAGAGGCCAGGTCGCATGGGGATGTACAGGGGAGTAGATAAATTGCAGGATATTCCCTCGCTTTATCAGAAAGTCGTTACAGGGAAGGGGCGGTAACCATGAAAAAAAGAATGTTGTTGGCTGTCGTATTTCTCTTAACGGGGTGCCCTGGGCCTGGCGATCGAATGGTAGATCGCGAATCCACAACGGTGTTTATTAAAGATAATCATGTTTGTGTGGTGTCGCCACTGGAGCCACAAGAACGGATTACAGCTATTCAAATCAATAGCGATAATAGTAATTCTCTTCACAAGATTTTCGATGACAAGCCTGTTTATGTACCGAAGGGTGAGTGCCTTCCTGTGTTCGGATTTAAGTTTACGGCAGGGGAGCGATATTCATTCGCCTATGATATTCAATCTGAGAAATCAGAATCACATTTAGTAACTGCTGAGTTTTCTTATCCGGAACAATAAGGTGTATTAACTCTGGCCTGATCTGCAATTACCGATTATTTATACAGGTATATGTCAGATTACATGAGACTGTAATTAAAATTGGGTAATTGTCTGTTTTTGATAGGTTCACTCCTGTAACGAAGACAGGCAAATTATGGGCGAAAACACCTTTGAACCTCATCTGATAAAGAAAAATCAGGCGCATATACAGTTGTGCATCACCCATCATATAGTGCGACCGCTTCGATGTTTTGGGCTGGCCCATTCCAAATGGTTTAGTCGCTATCTATATACTGGACACATCACTCGCCCACATCATCCGTTCACCGCGCTTTGCTGTGATCTGATATGGCACGACCCATAATTTCAACGTGTCCGAGAACGAAAAATGCTGCGGTATCGGTCGGGTAAAGTCATCATGCGCAGGGTAAATCAGGTACATCTCACCTGTTCCACCAAGGTATTTTTGGCCGTAGGCAAACATTTGATAAAAATCGGATTGCGCCAGTCCATAGAGTGATTTTTTTTGCTCAACGCCATTCACCAGCTTCCATTTTGTATCCATCACCATTTTGGTTTGAACCGGGTGGCGTGACTGAATCAACAGGTCCGGGCGAAGCTTAAAGCAGTCGCAAGCCCCATGTTTCACCAGGGAATAAGTGGCAGCCTGCGATTTAACGTTGAGGTGAGGGGGTAATTCATCGGGGAGGGTTTGTGCAACAAAAGACTCAAACACCGCTTCCATAGGGAACAAGAGCGATATGGCTTTGGTGTTTCCCTGCAAGGCACTCGGGCTCATTCCTCTCAAGATCAACTGCGCCCAGGCCATTGGCTCGTTGTAATGGGCCATGCCACGCTCAAGGCGTAATCTCTTTATATCGTTTTCAATATCCCGACTAAGTGGAATACCGTCAAAAGCAAAGCGCAATTCGTAAAGCCAGCGTTGATTCTCTGATGACAGCTTCAGACTAAGTAGCTTATCCAGCGCGGAGTGTAAGAGCCGATTGGCTGAACAATCCGGCATGTAATCATCATAATCAACACAAAACTTGTGACGATTCACTGCGTTATGCCGCAACTGTGCGGAAAGCATCAGCTTGCCCTTCATAAAAGGCAGATTTCCTTGCTCGCTCACATAGTCGGATCGTAAACCTTGTTTCAGTAACTGGCTGACGCTATGCAAAAACTGGCTGATAAAAATCTCGAGCAAAGGCATGTGCTGCGCCTGAAGAGTGGCCTGCTGGGTTTGAATATGTCGAAACCCAGGCAGGTGGCGTAGCATTGTAATGAATGTCTCTCGCGCACGCGTATTAGTGAGGTTTTTACCAACCTTAGGCAATATCTCAAGTTGAAAACCGTGGGGAGTGGAGAGCATCCCTGCGTAGTTTTGCACCTGCAGTAATTTGAAACCAGAGCGAGAGGTGAGTTTGAGAAACTGGCTTCCCTGGATGCTTGTTAGGCTAAGCGCTTCTAAATAATCAAAAACCTGTTGAGGGACCAGCTTTGCGCCAACTGAAGCCGCTTTTCCACTCCCTAACAGGTCATATTCAAAAACAGAGATCACTTCACCCATTGTTTACAGCCTGTTCATCAAGGGTGGCCTGCTGTGGTTGATAAATAGCCTGGTAAGCCTGTGGCCTATTCCAGATCTCTTGATCGAATGCTTCAAGCTCGTAAGCTGTCGATTGCTGATCATGACGTCGTAAAGCATGGTTGTTGCCAAAAAGCGTATCAAGATCGTCTGTTTTCTCAATCACGAACTGTAGGCTGTCGTCTTGCTTTTGGTTGTCTGCCAGCACCAACCTGATTTTGTTCCAGTCATCGAAAAAGTATTCCTGTAACAGTGGCATGATCTTTTTCTGGAATGCGATCTTCAGTTGTTTAAACGCGGCTTCTTCATCACCGGCATCGAGTGCATGTTTTACCGGCATAAAAAATGCGTGCCCTAGCGTATGTTCACGATCGTAAAGTGCTTCGATGCGGCTGTTGAGTTTCTCTAACAACGGCTCGAGTTCTATGCCTTTTACTTTTGTTCCACTCAGCAAAGAGAGATCAGGCATCATCTCGACAAAGTCAAAGCGACGGCGCAAAGCTGTGTCCATAAGCGCTAAAGAACGGTCTGCTGTATTCATGGCGCCAATAATGTCGACATTGGCGGGTACGCTGAAGGGATCACCGCTATAAGACAATTGCAGGCTCATTGCATTGGACATACCCGCACGCTTGTCTACTTCTATGAGTGAGATCAGTTCGCCAAAGATTTTGGAGATGTTGCCGCGATTGATCTCATCAATGAATATGGCGTAGCGGTGGGCTGGATCGGCATTGGCACGCTGACACAGCCGCATAAAGATCCCCGGCTCAATAGGGTAAGAGATATTGCCACTTTCGTCAGAGCGAGCGCGGATACCCTCAATAAATTCTTCATAGCCGTAAGATTGGTGGAAGGTAACCGCGGCAAAACGCTGGATGGCTTCGGCAGATTTAGGCCCTTGTTTTAACTCGGTATAAAGAGAAAGCAGCTCATCAACTTGCTCTAACTGGGATTCAACCAGGAACCATTCACTATCGGCGGTTTTGTCGAAGATCGCAGGTTCGCGGCGACCTTTGTAAGCAACAGTCGTTGATCCCGCTATAGTGAAGGATTGTAATGTCGCCCAGGCAGTTTGCGAAAAGTTGCTACTACGGCCATTCAACAGTGCCTTACGTTGGAACCACTGGTGTTCTGTTATTTGGCGAACTTTGGCTCGTTTTTCAAGATCGAGCAGCACCAGCGTTATAACCTGCATCCAGTTCAATGATTCGAGGCGAGAATCCAGCCAGGCATCACGATCGGCTGGTGCAGCATGAGAGGTGTACTCTTTCATCTTTTGCTGCAATGTGAAGGTCTTGCCTGTGCCTGGCGGGCCAAAGTAGATCACGTTAGTGGGTGAATGTGGGATGGCCTTAACCTTGGCGTGCTCACTGCTGGCTGTGGATGTAGTGCCAGTTACTGTCTCCTGTTTTTGTTCATTATCGCGTTCGCAGAGCAATTCATAGAGATGCCAGATAGCCATATTCACGTAATAAGGATCTGCATTGGGAGATTGGGTGTGTATGGCTTGCTTCAATTCATGGTTTTTCTGTAACCAATTTCCGGTCAATGCCAAACCGAGATGAAATTGCTTATTCAGAAAATTTGCCGCTTTGGTAAACGCATTCTCATCTACTGTAGTGGTGCAAGACTCTGGTGAGAATGCGGCAAAGACACGATTTCTTAAACTCCAGTACATACGCCTAAGCTGTCCGGTTTCTTTGGCCTGCAACAGCGCATTGCCTACGTGTTGGTAGGTAGCTTCATCCGCTTGCTGACGAACACGTTCGGTGAGTTCTCTAAACAATGGGATATTCTGCTCATATTCCGCTAAAGAGGGAACGCCCTGACGAATACTGGCAATACCGTTGTCACGTTCATACCAAAGTCGCTTAACTAAATCATCCGTTTCAGGATTTGCGAATGTTGAGGTTTGCTGTAGCTGTATCGTAAATTCGCGGTATCGCTGATTCCACTCGGAAGAGGAGTAATCATTATCTTCAGCCAGAGTAGTAATCCATTCACTCAGTGTCAGCTTGCCTGCTTCGATGTTACCCACAAGATCCATCACATGTTTCCTCTGCTTTTAAACTCTTCATTACTTAACGATGGTAATGCGTTCTGGCTGTTATGTATTGATCGATCCGTCTGCAAGAAAGAACTTTTATTTCAGCACAATACTGGATTTTATTCAGCCCGGCAAGCCGATGCAAAATGGGTTTATTGAATGATTTAACAAAACGCTGCAAACAGAAATACTCGATATGTATCTGTTCAGAACGTTATCTGAAGTGTGCGAACTAACAGAAAACTGGCACACAGAATATAACGAGGAACGCCCCATAGCTCACTGGGTAATATTCCACCCGTTATCTATGCGAGGCAAAAATTGGCCGGAGATCCTCATTGGCAGTAGTACTAAAAACTGTAGGGACTACATAGTCCCTACGCGAGAGGTGCGGTTCTAATCATAATCGCTTTTTACAATCTTACCGTTTTCTTTCACTCGATATATTCCACCATTGACCCAAAAAGACATTCCCGTATTTTTACCGTTCTTAACAAACATAAGGGAGTTTTTATTAATACAATTTAGTGGTGGTCCCATATCACTAAAACATAGCCTGTCATAACCATCAGTTTCTACGTATCCATCGCCAAAATCCCAAAAATTGACAGTAAAAGAACCATCTGAATCTGGTTTAGGAATACCATATTTTTCCTTAAATATATCCTTGTTTTTTAGCTACCAGTCTATTTTCCCTTTATCGGTAAAAGGGAAGTTATTAACCAAAATATCACTATAATTATTTTCCTTGTGAACGGCGACAATCTCTACCGGGCGCAGTGATAGCCAAAGCCAGTAACTGAGTAGCACGCACCCAGCGAATAAAAACAGGCTAAAGAGTTTCTTATTTTTATATTTCATTGCGCCCACCAGTAATCTCAATAGTGGATTCCATATTGGTCATAAATGGCTTAAATCCAAACTGATTATATCGCTGGAGCACAAACCAGATATTGCGGCACACTGCTGGCGGGTAATTTTCTCCCCTCTTCACGGGAGCCATAAAACATTGATTGAGGCTGATTGAACGGAGTGATCTTTATTAGTGTATAGGGGTTGGCTCTGGCGGAAACATCAACTAGCCGGTACTGTGATTTTAACTGTGCTTCGGTCAGATCACCGCAGCGCATATCACTCGCGCCGTAGTCGTCCATCCATTTTGGGGTTTTAAATATGGTGCAGGAGAGCTGTAGTGCGGTCATTGTGAAACATTCCTTGTGTAATCGTCCGTCATGATTTGTACGGGAATCATACGCGCTGGTGGGCCGGAGTGGAAACGCAGCACCTTCTCTGCACGTAATTTTTTGCAGATTCAGGCAATCAGGCTTTTTCTTACGAGTACCGGTCGCGAGCTGGTGATCCCGGTAAGTGTCAAGATAGTTGGCACCCCCGGTTGATTTAGGCTGCCTGTTTTTCCCGCTCTGGATTCAGCATCACCTTGCCTGCCTGATGCCAGTTTCGTGTTCTGCCAGACCAGCGCTCAGGCCGT